>Ga0209273_10000125_pt1:0-117500 | contig 150066 bp, 126 predicted proteins | sample tdAd471_FD_187126 | JGI IMG/M metagenome (GOLD analysis project Ga0209273, IMG submission 187126) | Marine sediment microbial communities from the Atlantic coast under amendment with organic carbon and nitrate - tdAd47.1 (SPAdes)... | ecosystem: Environmental > Aquatic > Marine >... | reverse complement strand
GTCTTCGGACGAAGCTTCCGACTGAAGCCCCGGTAAACGGCGGCCGTAACTATAACGGTCCTAAGGTAGCGAAATTCCTTGTCGGGTAAGTTCCGACCTGCACGAATGGTGTAACGACTTGAGAACTGTCTCAACCATGGGCTCGGTGAAATTGTGGTGCCGGTGAAGACGCCGGCTACCCGCAGCGGGACGGAAAGACCCCGTGCACCTTTACTGCAGCTTGACATTGACTTCGTCCAAGGAGTGTGTAGGATAGGCGGGAGACTGCGAAGCGCTAGCGCCAGTTAGTGTGGAGTCACCCTTGAAATACCGCCCTCTTCTTGGTTGAAGCCTAACCTTCGGCCGTTATCCGGTCGGGGAACAGTGTCAGGTGGGTAGTTTGACTGGGGCGGTCGCCTCCTAAAGAGTAACGGAGGCTCCCAAAGGTGTCCTCAGCATGGTCGGTAATCATGCGAAGAGTGTAAAGGCACAAGGACGCTTAACTGCGAGACATACAGGTCGAGCAGATGCGAAAGCAGGGCTTAGTGATCCGGCGGTTCCGAATGGAAGGGCCGTCGCTCAAAGGATAAAAGGTACGCCGGGGATAACAGGCTGATCTCCCCCAAGAGTTCACATCGACGGGGAGGTTTGGCACCTCGATGTCGGCTCGTCGCATCCTGGGGCTGGAGAAGGTCCCAAGGGTTGGGCTGTTCGCCCATTAAAGCGGCACGCGAGCTGGGTTCAGAACGTCGTGAGACAGTTCGGTCCCTATCTGCTGCGGGCGTTGGAAACTTGAGCAAATCTGTTCCTAGTACGAGAGGACCGGAATGGACGAACCGCTAGTGTACCTGTTGTGGCGCCAGCTGCATCGCAGGGTAGCTATGTTCGGAAGGGATAAGCGCTGAAAGCATCTAAGCACGAAGCCCATTGCAAGACTAGGTTTCCCCTACGGGTCGTTATAGAATATGACGTTGATAGGCGATAAGTGTAAGCGTGGTGACACGTTCAGCTGAGTCGTACTAATTACCCGTGAGGCTTAACATTCTGCTTTTGTACATGTTTTGCCTCGTGCCAGACTCTCTTCTGGCTCGATACGCCTAGCGAATAACCTTTTTTCGCACCTGCGCTACGGAACGATCACTACATCAGGTAGTGGACGGTCCACTCTTTGAGTGGAGCCCTAGCCCGTCCGCTGCCACAAGTTTCTTGGTGATTTTTGCACAGGGGGTCCACCTCTTCCCATTCCGAACAGAGAAGTTAAGCCCTGTAGCGCCGATGGTACTGCCAATGGTGGGAGAGTAGGTCGTCGCCAAGTTTTTATTGAAAGGGTCCCGACTCGGATGAGTCGGGACCCTTTCTTTTTGTCCCGGAATTTGTGCTAAAGACTGGAGACCAACGTACAGGCTCTTGGTGTGACACGGCCCGGTCAACTCACTCAGGTATTGTTGGAGGGTAGCCGGAGGTTGGCAACACGGCGGAAAGTAGTATGTCGGATTATCCCCTGCTTTTTCCGAAGACACTCTTTGAATAAGAACGAGGTGCAGCCCGACAACGAATGGTAAGGGACATCCATACCTTGTTACTCAATCAAACGGTACAACTGATGCGCGATACTCACCTCTTCCGTATGGTTCTGGTCCTCTTGTTGGTGCCTTTCCTGGCGTCTTGCGACCTGGAAAGCGACGATCCTCACCTGGATCCGCATGGCAACGACCCGTCTCCCTCTTCTACCATCATCGGTCAATGGGAGCTTCAGTCGATGGTTGACAAGACAGGCACCTTGCTGGGTGGATCCAATAGGAGTGTCACAGCTGGAACTGCCACAACCTTTTCCGTGGATAATGGCGGTCAGACCTTCCAAGCTGTATTCCTGATAGATGGAGGTATTGTATTTACCTCAGACCGATATGAGGTGACCTTGAGTACCACGATCACCATCAGCGGCGTGGGCTCGAACAGCGATACGACCGTCGATACGGGCTCGTATACGATAGACGGTGGTACGATGACCATTACGAGCGATACACCGGATCCAGACGATCCTGGCCCGATCGTTCTCTCCTGGAGTATGGTTGACAACACTCTTTCGCTGGAAGATGAGGAGAGCCGGATGGTTTTCTCCCGGTAGATCAGTCTGGATGTAAAAACGTGCGGGGGCGGGCCAAAGGCCCGCCCCCGTAATCACGAACAGTCAGGAATTGGGAGGTCGCCAACCTAGAGTTCCGCCAATTCGAGGGTGTCCGTGGGAATGAATTCCGGATAGGCCAGGTTGTCGTGCTCAGTCCGGTCGAGGCCATGTTTCTCGAAATCTGACTCGACGCGCAAACCAACCGTGCGCTTGAGCAGCTGAAAGAGCCCGTAGCTGACGGTAAACGTCCAGGCAAACGCCGAGACGATGCCGAGCAGCTGTACGCCGATGATGGCCGGGTTGAACAGATCACCCGCATTGAAGAGACCGGCAGCCAGCGTCCCCCAAGCACCGCAGACGCCATGGACGGCAATCGCTCCCACTGGATCGTCCACTTTGCGGTCAATCCATTCCATCGCATAGACAACCAGGATGCCGGCAATCGCTCCGGTCAGGATGGCAAACCCCGGATCCAGGTTGGCGCATCCAGCCGTGATTCCGACGAGACCGGCCAGCACCCCATTCAGTGTGATCGGAGCATCGGGTTTACCGTTCCGGATCCAGGTGACCGCCATGGCCATCGTGGCGCCAGCTGCAGACGCCAGCAGCGTATTGATCATGATGAGGGCTACGGACCCATCGCCTGTTGTAGTTGAACCCGCATTGAATCCGAACCATCCGAACCACAGGATGAACACTCCCAGAGCGGCTAGCGGCAGGCTGTGCCCGGGGATATGTTTCGGTTTCCCGTCTTCGTTGTACTTCCCGACCCGAGGTCCGACAACCAACGCCCCGGCAAGGGCAGCCCACCCACCGACGGAGTGCACTACGGTAGAACCTGCAAAATCAATGAAACCCAGATTCTCCAGCCAGCCGGAGCCATTCAGCAGCCCGCCCCAAGCCCAGGATCCGAAGACCGGGTAGATCAGACCTGTGATTACAATGGAAAAGACCAGGTAACCGGTGAATCGGGTGCGTTCAGCCACCGCTCCGGATACGATGGTGGCGGCCGTTGCAGCAAATACGGCCTGGAAGACGAAAAACGCCCAGGTCCACGGCTCTTGGGGAAGACCGGTCAGCAAAAAACCCTCGGTACCGAACCAACCCGTGGATGTGGTGCCGAACATCAAGCCGAATCCTATGGCGAAAAAGACCAAGCAGCCCGCCGACACATCCATGATGTTCTTCATGATGATGTTGACGGCGTTCTTGGAGCGGGTGAGTCCCGTTTCAACCAGGGCGAATCCGGCCTGCATCAGGAAGACCAGAATCGCAGCGATCATGGTCCAGATCAGGTTCAGGTTGGCCTGCGTACCCGCTTCTTGGGGAGCGACGGCGGGTACCTCGACCTCTGCGGTCATTCCGATGCTGGCGGTCGAAGAGACAACCGTGTCCAGGGTTTCGGGCGTGTCAGCATGAGGCGAAGCGAGGGCCAAGCCGACGTATAGAAGTAGGAAAAGAGCAATAACACTCGAGGAGCGAAGCATGATTGATAAGGAAAAGGTGGTTGGCAGCCTTATCAATCAAGGTATTGCATCGGTGGGGGCTAATAAAATGAATTAATTGGAAGCGCTTCTTTCAAAAAAGAAGTGAGAAAAAATGCGAACGATGTCATTTACTGGACACTGCTCGACGATTCAGTCCATACGCAGGACATCTGCAGGGCTGACCGACGAGGCGCGTGCGGTCAGGCCGACAATGGTTGCCAAGGCAACACCGACCGTCAGGCCAGCTGCCAGGATCATGTCCCGAATTCCAACCGATGCATGGACATCGTAACTGAGCAGCCATTCCGTGAGCAGCCACCAGACGACTGGCGCACCAGCCATGCAGGCAAGCAGCGTGAGGAAAATGACCTCGCGTGACAAGAGCAGTGTCAGCCCGGGACGTTCAGCCCCGAGGACACGCCGGATGCCAACCTCTTTGGATCGCGAGCGAAGGGCCAGCGTGAGTTGCGCAAACAATCCCATCAACGCAATGAAAATGGCTCCAGAGGATGCCCACCGGAAGAACCGTCCAAAATGTCGCTCTTGTTCGTACTGCTGCATTACCACGTCGTCGAGCAGCCTGGCATTGAATGCTTTTTCGTGATTGAGTTCATTCCAGATGGTCTCGAGGCGCGGTCTGATCGAGGCAATGGATTGAGGTTCGACCCTCAATGTGGCGTGGGCGAATCGATCTGCCATGTAGCGCATGGCGATACCACCGACGGGCTCCCGCACGGAGCGGAAATTGAAATCCGCGGCCACACCGATGACCTCTCCTCCATCCGGATAGGCGCGGTAGTTCATGCCGAGAACGTCCTCAGGTTGGTCAAACCCCAACTGCCGTACCGCTGATTCATTCAGGATGACGGCGCGGGTGTCGTCTGCTCCGATATCGTCGCGGAAATCCCTTCCCGCTACAATGGGTATTTCGTACGTGTCGAGGAACTGCTCATCAACCAACAGATGGGGGAACGAGACGTGAATCATGTCGCCTTCCCTGGATTCGAAATCCATGCTCCAGTCCCCGAGGGGTTCGTCACCAGGCACCGCAGATGAGAGCGAAACACCCGATACTCCAGGAATATCCGCCAGCCGTTCGCGAAACAACAAGGGATTGCTTCCCAGGCGATCATCATTGGAGAAATCCAGGGACAGGAGGCCTTCCTGACGAAAGCCGTTGTCGTGTTGCTGGATGAAGTCGAGTTGCTTCTGAACGACCAGGGTACTTGCGATCAACATGAAGCAGATGCAGAACTGAAGCACCACGGACACTTTCCTGAATTGCCCTTTGGACAGGGATCCCGGAAGTTGGCCGCTCAGGACGGGTGCCGCGGGAATCCTCGACATCAAGCGAGCGGGATACCATCCTGAGAGAAGCGCTGTCAGCAAGGTCAAGGACACCAGGACGAGAATCACGACTGAACTGCGGAAGTTGGAAGCTTCCAGATGGATGCCCGTAAGCTGATTCATGACCGGCAGCACCTGGGATGCCAGGGCAAGGGCAATCAGGGAGGAGAATCCCACGATCAGAAGGGACTCCGCCATGAATTGACGCGTGAGTTGTCTGCGATCACCGCCAACCACTTTCCTGATCCCTATTTCACGGGCGCGCCCAACGGAAAGGGCCGTGGCCAGGTTCACGAAGTTCGCAACGGCTATCAGGAGGATGAGGACCCCTATGACGGAGAAGAGCCGGATCATGTCACGGTTGCCGGTCACACCGAATTGGCTGATCCTCGCCGATTCGAGATAGATGTCGTGGAGAGGCTCCAGTGTGACGGCATAGTCGGGGTCCCTGCGGATGAGTTCAGCATCTGCTCTGTCCCTGGCAATCCCGGTAAACATTTCAGAGGCGACTGCCGGGTCAGCGTCAGCAGGCAGTTTGACGTAGGTATAGAAGTAGAAAGAGTACCAGTTCGTGAATATCCATGACTCCATCATTTCCAACGCTCTCGTGCTGGCAAGTACGTCGAACTGAAGATGGCCGCGATCGGGAAGCGGGGCCAGTACACCGGCAATGCTCACTTCCAATTGGTCGTCAACCGTGATGGTTTGACCGACCGGATCTTCCGGCCCGAACAAACGGGATGCCATCGACGAGGTCAGGATGATGGAGAGAGGATCTGAGAGGTCCGGCTCGCCGCGGAGCATGGGAAATGAGAAGACATCAAAAAAACCGGAGTCCGCAAACAGGATGCGATCCGACTGCAGTTCAATGAGGTCCCTTTTCAGTTCCACACTGCCGAGAGACAGCCGAACGGAGGCTTCGGGTGGGGAAGAGGACTCGTTCAGGACTGGCAACAGCGGGCCAACCGAACGGGCCGTGCGAATCACCTCGCCGTCAATGCGATAGTCTGTGGCGACGCGGAAGATTCGATCGCCTCCGTCGTGGAAGCGGTCATACGTGGATTGGTGCCAGACGAACAGTCCAATGAGCAGGCAGAATGTCAGCCCGACGGTCAGGCCCGTCATGTTGACAACAGTCTGCAGGGGGCGTTTTTTGGCCGATCGCAGGGATAGCCGAAGGTGCTCCAGCGTCAGTCTCGCCCGCGCCGCCCATTCTGTTTGCAACGTGCCACGTCTGGCCGACTGTCGCCAGAAATTGTCCTGATATGCGGATTCGAGCCGATCGTAACTCCCGATGGAGCTCCTTGCTTTCTGGAAGGCTTCAGGATCGGAGTACCCCTGCTGCCTGAAGTCGTCAAAGGCGTCCCGGATGTGGAGTTCGAGTTCATCGGCTTGCTCCGGGCTGACCTGGGGAAGATTGGCGACGACGAATTGTCGCCATGAGGCGATGGCATGGTCCAGATTGAATGGAGACTGAGTCATGGCTCACGTAAAAGGATGTTCTGAAGGAAATGAATCAGTCAGCAGCAGGAGATGGTCGCCACAACTCGTGGACGAGTCGCTCAACGGTGGACCATTCCCTCTTTTCGCGCTCGAGCGCTTTCTGTCCATCGTCCGTGATGCGATAGTACTTGCGTTTCCGTTCGCCCTCCGGTTGGTGCCAGAAGGACTCGATATGACCATTCATCTCCATGCGATGCAGGACCGGGTATAAACTGCCAGCCGCCCATTCGATGGCCCCGTCTGTCATGTCGCCGACGCGTTTGATGATTTCGTATCCATAAGAGGGTGACCGTGCGATGATGGAAAGCACAATGGCTTCGATCATGGCGGCGTTGAGGGTCCTGTTGTCCATGGGCTGGAAGGAATCAGAGGAGTGAAACTGGATTCGGGCACTGTTGTGTAGCAGGTCTATATGTAGAGTTGCGATACATGTTGCATTGGCTGGAATTTTTCAGCGAGAATCATGTAGTACGTCGTGCCTTCCGATGGCAGGATCATCCACTGGCAGACTGTGGAAAACTCGGATCGAGACCGTATGGAATCTTCGCGGTCAGGCCGCAGGCGGTGCTGTATTTTCTGTCTTCTGCCTCGAACACGCTTCATTATTGCACGACTATGTCGATCGACGCCCTGAATGAGCCTGAAGTGAACCTGGAACTCGCCCTCGAACACGGATTGACCGAAGAGGAGTACGGGTGGGTCGTTGAAAAACTGGGCCGTGTGCCGACATTCGTGGAATTGGGGATTTATTCGGTGATGTGGAGCGAGCATTGCTCGTACAAGAACTCCATTGCCGAACTCAAGAAACTCCCCAGGGATGGAGAGGCCTTGCTGGTAGGAGCAGGGGAAGAGAATGCCGGTCTGGTGGACATTGGTGATGGCCAGGCAGTGGCCTTCAAGATCGAATCCCACAACCACCCCTCGGCCGTGGAACCGTATCAGGGTGCAGCCACCGGTGTGGGCGGAATCCAGCGGGATATTTTCACCATGGGGGCGCGACCGATTGCGTCGCTCAACTCCCTTCGATTCGGATCCCTCGACAACCCGCGGGTCCGCTACCTGTTTGACGGCATCGTCCGCGGCATCGGCGACTACGGCAACTCCTTCGGCGTTCCGACGGTTGGCGGCGAAGTGTATTTCGACCCCTCCTATGAAGGGAATCCGCTGGTCAATGCCATGAGTGTGGGTGTCGTCGAAGTCGGCCAGACCGCATCGGCCATTGCCGAAGGTGTTGGAAACCCGGTTTATATCGTCGGTTCATCCACTGGACGCGATGGTATACACGGCGCTACGTTTGCATCGGAAGAAATTTCGGAGGCATCCGAAGCCAAGCGCCCCAGCGTTCAGGTAGGAGATCCTTTCACCGAGAAATTGCTGCTTGAAGCGACGCTCGAGGTCATCAAGTCCGGAGTGGTCGTTGGCATTCAGGACATGGGTGCTGCGGGGATCACCTGCTCTACATGCGAGATGAGCGAGAAAGGTGAGTCAGGTATGATCGTCCATGTGGACCGCGTGCCGACGCGTGAGGAAGGAATGACACCCTACGAGATCATGCTCTCCGAAAGCCAGGAGCGCATGCTGATCGTATGTGAGAAAGGCAAGGAGGACGTACTCAAAGCCATTTTCGACAAATGGGACCTGCATGCCGAGCACATTGGCGAGGTGACGGACGACGGCCGTGTGAAAGTGTACTGGCACGGCGAACTTGTGGCAGATGTGCCGGCCGAGCATCTGGCTCTGGGAGGTGGTGCGCCGGTCTATTACCGTGAGACGAAGCGTCCAGAATATCTTGACGAAACAGCTGCGTTCGACCAGGAAGTCATTGCAGACCTGACTCCTTCAGCCGTACAAGCGTCCCTGGAGCAGATGCTGGCATCGCCCAACATTGCGTCCAAACGCTGGGTATTCGAGCAGTACGATACCATGGTCCGCACGAACACCGTTGTAGGCCCAGGCCCCAGCGATGCGGCCGTCATCCGTCTGAAGGATTCTAACAAAGGGTTGGCGGTCAAGACGGATTGCAACGGACGGTATGTCTATCTGAACCCGCGCAAGGGTGGGCAGATTGCCGTGGCGGAAGCCGCACGCAACGTAGTGTGTGCAGGCGGTCAGCCGGTGGCCATTACCAACTGCCTGAACTTCGGCAATCCGTACAAGCCGGAAGTCTACTGGGTATTCAAGGAGGCTGTGGGTGGCATGGGCGATGCCTGTCGCCATTTCAACACACCCGTGACCGGCGGCAACGTATCGTTCTACAACGAAAATCCGGAAGGCGCTGTCTTCCCGACGCCGACCATCGGCATGCTGGGAGTCATCGATCATGTCGAGTCCCAGGCCACGACCTTTCCCTTCAAGAATGAAGGCGATGTGGTGCTCGAGCTTCATCCACGGAGCCGGCGCCATGCGGGACTCGACGCATCGGAGTACCTGGCGCATATGCACGACACTACCGCCGGCGACGCGCCTGCGTTCGAGCTGGAAGAAGAGGCCGCGGTTCAGCAGGCTTGCCTCACGGCCATTCGCAATGGCTGGGTGAGTGGTGCCCACGACGTTTCCGACGGAGGATTGCTTGTAGCCCTGGCCGAGATGTCATTGGCTTCCGATGGCCTAGGTGCAGAAATCGAATTGCCTTCCACCGACGGCGGACGTCTGGACGCTGCGCTCTACAGCGAAGCGCAGTCAAGAATCATCGTCTCAGCCGCACCCGAAAATGCCGCTCGTATCGAACGTGAGTTGACCGATTCGGACGTGGCAGTGACTCGCCTGGGCACGGTAACCGACGGCGCGTTCAGGGTGCGACTCGGAGAGACTACCCTGGTCGAAATGGCGCCCGAAGCCATGAGGGCCATTCATGAGAATGCCATCCCGTACAGGATGTCCAAACCACTGTAAATCATGGATCTGGAACGAGTAGCAGGAGTCGGGCGGCGCGCCATGTAACATCCGTTCGGTGAACGATACCCAAGACTCCTTCAGCATTCCGACCATCTATCAAAAAGACGACAAGACAAGAGGAAATTCAATGGCACAGGACGCTAAGTATGTGACCCTCACTGACGCAAACTTCCAGTCGGAAGTGATCGACTCGGATCAGCCGGTGCTGGTTGATTTCTGGGCGACGTGGTGCGGTCCGTGCCGGATCATTGCTCCCATCATTGAAGAGCTCGCCGTTGAATTCGACGGCAAAGCCAAAATTGCAAAGCTCGATGTGGATCACAATCCCCAGTCGGCCATGGCATTTGGTGTACGCTCCATCCCGACCCTGCTGTTTTTCAAGAATGGTCAGGTCGTTGACCAGCTGATTGGCACGGCTCCCAAGAAGGTGCTGGCAGCCAAATTGGAAAATCTGGCAGGACAGCCTGCGTAAGTAGTCAGAACGGTTCTTGTGGGCCGGGCGCGCAGCGCCCGGCCCACAAACCGTTGTTTGCTTTTTCGACGGATCCTTTGAGGGACCGTCGACCCGCCAGAAAAGAAAGCCATTGAATATGGAAGGCATCGATTTCTCCGCCGCCGACCGGCACAAAGTCGTTATCGTCGGAACCGGCCCCGCCGGTCTGACCGCAGCCATCTACGCTGCCCGCGCCAACCTCACTCCTCTCGTCATCCAGGGCCCTCAGCCGGGTGGCCAGCTCATCACGACGACGGATGTGGAAAACTATCCTGGATTCCCCGACGGAATCATGGGACCGGAAATGATGCAGAAGTTCGAGGCGCAAGCCGAGCGCTTCGGTGCCGACCTGCAGTGGGGAACGGTAACCTCCGTCGATTTCAGCGAACGTCCGTTCAAACTGGTTGTTGACGAGGAAACGCCCGTACTGGCTGAGACAGTCATCATTTCCACAGGTGCGTCGGCCAAGTACCTGGGTCTGAAGAATGAATCGAGGCTTCTGGGCAAGGGCGTTTCTGCGTGTGCCACATGTGACGGTGCCTTCTTCCGGGATCAGGAGCTTGCCATCGTAGGCGGTGGCGATACGGCCATGGAAGAGGCCCTCTTCCTGACCCGCTTTGCCTCCAAGGTGTACGTTATCCACCGTCGGGACGAATTCCGCGCATCCCAGATCATGCAGGATCGTGTCAAGAACCACGAGAAGATCGAGGTCCTCTGGAATACGGTCGTCGAGGATGTCCTCGGAGACGATCTCGTTGAAGGTCTGGCCATCCGCAATGTCGAATCAAACGAGGCCAGCACACTTCCGGTGACCGGCTTCTTCGTGGCCATCGGCCACAAACCGAACACGGAAATCTTCTCGGATTGGCTGACGCAGGACGAGACGGGCTACATCATCACCAAACCGGACTCAACCTACACGAACGTCGAGGGTGTGTTTGCTTGCGGTGATGCCCAGGATCACGTCTATCGCCAGGCCATTACCGCAGCAGGAACGGGCTGCATGGCTGCCATCGACGCAGAGCGCTGGTTGGCTGATCAGGAAGGCTGAAGGCCCGTCACTCAGGGCGGTGCGCACTGAGCCATTCGAGCGCATCGAGTGACAGCGCCGCTCCGGTGGCAATGGATGCTTCGTACAGCCAGCGGGCTCTTTCGTCGGCCGCATCGGTGTTTTCTTCCCTGAGAAGGTCTGCCAACGCCACGGCCAGTCCCGCATGGAAGGCGTTGGAAGGACTGCACAGGTCCATGAAGTCGGCTTCTTCCATGGCCAGCAACGTCTCAAGATCCGCATTGAATGTTGCCTGAAGGCCTTCGTTGAGGATCGACTGCCCTTCTTCGAAATCGCCCTGCTTCCGCTTGGTCAGCACCTGAAGCAGCACCTGGACGAGCTGCTGGATCTGACGCATGAGGAAGTCGCGGTGCAATACCATGTCGACGCTTATCGCTTGAACATGGTGGAGAGGATGAACCAGACGTTCTCTTTCCGTTCGCGGAGGCGACGCGAGTAGTAGGGGAACCACTGATCGCCGTAGGGCACGTACACGCGCATGCCATACCCCTCATCCGAAATCTGCTTCTGGGTGTCCGAGCGCAGTCCGTACAGCATCTGGAATTCAAAGCGATCCTTGCTGATGTCGTTGGCAGCCACGAATTCCTTGGTGGCATTGATCAGGATATCATCGTGCGTGGCGATGCCCGGGTACCGTCCCTTCGTGATCAGCGTTTCCATGTACTCCAGAAAACGATCCCGGATGGTGGGCATGTCCTGCCAGGCCAGCGAGGCGGGTTCGGAATAGGCTCCCTTGCACAGCCGGACCCGCGCCTGGAGCTCGCACATGCGATCGATGTCTTCTTTCGTCCGCTTCAGATACGCCTGAAGCACGACGCCGACATTGTCCTTGTAGTCAGGATAGACCTTCTCGAAAATGGAGAGGGTGGATTCGGTGATGTCGGTCCCTTCCATATCAAGACGTACGAACGTGCCCGTCTTCTTGGCCTCCGTGAGTACTTCGTGGAGGTTGTCGACGCAGAATGACTCGTCAATCTTCTGTCCCAGCATGGACAGCTTGATGGATATGTTCTGGTCGATCTGGCCTGTTGCTTCGTCGAGCGTTCGGATGAGTGTGATGTATTCCTCCTTGGCACCGGTGGCCACCGAACGGTCAGAAACGTATTCCCCCAGCTTGTCGAAAGTGGTATTCAGGCCGGCTGCCTTGATGCCGCGCACCACGGGCAGGGCCTCTTCGAGCGTCTCAGCGGCAACAAACTTTCGGGCAAGAAAGAAGGGCAGTTTCATGGCACGACGCTCGTAAAAGCAGAGGGTGGTTTTGGTGCACACGGGATGCCTTCGGGCAGATTCCGCGCGTCTGTCAGGGACGCAGAATCTACAACAGGTCGGGCCTCGATGGAAGCGCTGCCGGATCGATTCCCGATTCCTTGATGCGTACGACTCAGCCGTGGTCGGACAGGGCCAGATCGAGATCGGCCATCAAGTCCTCGACCCGCTCGAGGCCTACGGAAACACGCAACAGGCTTTGGGGAGTTGGCGAGTCAGGTCCCTCGATCGAGGCCCGATGCTCCATCAGGCTTTCCGTTCCGCCCAGGCTGGTTGCATTGGCAAACAGGTGACTGCGGCGGACCGTATTCAAGGCACGTTCGGCACCTCCTTCGACAAGGAACGAAAGCATGCCCCCGAATAAGGCCATCTGCTTTCGGGCCGTTTCGTGTCCGGGATGGGAAGGCAAGCCGGGATAGTGGACGGCCTCCACATCATCACGCGCCTCAAGCCATGAAGCCAGAGCCTGAGCCGATGCCGACTGTTGTCGGAGCCTGGGAGCAAGGGAGCGCATGCCTCGCATGACGAGCCACGCTCCGAAGGGGTCCAGTACCGCACCGCCCTCGTCGGAAAGGGACTTCACACGTGCGCAGAAGTCATCCTCTCTTGCAAACACCAGAGCACCTCCGAGGACATCAGAGTGCCCTCCCAGGTACTTGGTGACGGAGTGAAGCACTACATCAGCGCCAAACGCGATGGGTTGCGTGATCAGCGGTGTTGCCCACGTATTGTCGACAACAACGCGGGTCCCGGTACTGTGTGCCAGATCAGCGACGGCACCGATGTCGACAATATTCAGTTGGGGATTGGAAGGCGTTTCGATCCATACCAGCCGTGTCTGTTTGGTAAGCTCCTTCTCAACAGCTTTCAGATCGCGTTGGTCAACGATCGAAACGCGCAAACCCCACCTGACGAAATGCTCCGTGATCAGGCTGCGCACCCCGAAGTAGATGTCGTGTGGCAGGATGACGTGATCGCCAGGGTCGAGGGCCTGGCACAGGGTCATGACGCTTGCCATGCCGGATGCAAATGCCATGGCTTTGCTGCCGCCCTCTGCGAGAGCGATGGCCTCCTCGAACTGCTGTCGCGTCGGGTTGCCCAGTCGGCTGTAGACATAAGACCCGGAGGTGCCATCCTGACGTCGGGCGTAGGTAGTGGCCGTGTGGATGGGGGGCGCCAGCGCTCCCGTTTCCTTGTCAGGCCCGGTGCCTGTTCGAGCCAGATGTGTTTCGAGGTGGAGGTTCATGCGAATCGGTTGCGATGGGTTGTGGGCATTATTTCCGGCATGCACTCAAGAATGCCCTGCCTGAAAGGGCTCGAAATCGGGTTTTGAACAGGGTTGACCGGAAAGTGGGGCCGATCCAGCGACTTTTCCAAAAAAGATGCATCTACCCTGTAACTACGACGAAATATCGCCGTAGTGCACAGTGCGTCTTCCGATGAGTGGTCTGGGGGTGTCAGCAATGGGCAGGTTACTGCCGATCGCCGGCGCCCCCTGACCATTTTTTATGGGCCCGGATTTTTTCGTGTGATGTTCAGGCCGGTGCGCTTGGCGTGCGGTTTGACGGGATGGTACCTTGCGACCCCGCGACCCCGCGACCCCGCGACCCCGCACCATCACCCCCATGCGCAGCAAGCGAACACAATCACTGAAGGAGGTCCTGAACGACTGGATCCGCTCGAGCGGATTGCAGGGTCCTCTGGCCAAAGGCCGCGTGATTGCGGAATGGGAGTCCATGATCAGTCCCCAGATGGAGCAACACGTGGGAAAAGCCTGGGTACGGGGTGATCGCCTGTTCGTAACGGTCCACTCCACCGTCTGGCGTCAGGAACTCCACATGCGCCGTGAGGAATGGCGGCATAAGTTGAATGAGCGCCTGGGCGGTGAGATGATTCGCGAGTTGATCTTCCGCTGATTCACGTCGTGGTTCTGCCGCGCAGGGGATGGATGCCAAAGTGGATCACTCCTCATCCCGATGGACCGTCTGCGGCGAGAAGGCAGGCAGGCAAATGGCCACGTAATCTGCTCCGTTTGGCCCCGGGGAGGAATACCGGATCCATTCACCGGCCCGGCAAAGAATGGCCTGTCCGGCGTGGACATCCAGCGTGCCTGAGCGTGATTCCACCCGAAGCATCCCGGCCAGAACCAGGGTGTATTCGTCAAACTCCGGTTGCTGTCCGGGCTCGGCCCAACCTGAAGGACTGCTCATGTGGGCGATACTAACGTCGTCTTCTCCCGTATTGACCCGTCCGGCGTACTCCCGGATGACCTTGGGAGGATGCCCGGGCGCTTCAATGATGGAGGGCTGGGGAATCAGCTGGGGCATGGTCTGTTCTGTGCTGTTGGAAAAGCCAGGTGATCATATCGGTATTGTCGTAGGCCGGGTCCCAGGCATTGTGACCCGTATCGACGTACTCAGTGAACCGGACATCAGCCCCCCTGTCCTGAAGGGCCAAGGTCAAATCGGCAGATATCGAAGAGGCAAAGACGGGGTCATCTTCGCCATGGAACAGCCACACGGGCAGGGATGACAGCGCTTCTGCCGTGCCTGATACGGCTTCCGCATAGGAGGATCCGGACAGGAATGGATAGCGGTCACCATTACCGACGGTCGGGCAAATGGCCACAATGGCCGCAAACCGGTCGGCGTGTCGGCTGCCAAGAAACAGGGAGCCGTATCCACCCATCGACAGGCCGGTCAGGTAGATTCGGCTGGTATCGACGGCAAACTCGTCGATGGTGGCCTCCAGCGCTCCGATTCCTATGGGCTCGGTGGAAGGCATCCAGTTCCGTCCGGGAGGCATCTGAGGAAAAACGACAATGGCCGGCCAGCGCTCCGGATTGAACCGGATGGCCCGGCCGAGTCCAACATGGGTTTGGCTGAGCCCTTCATACCCCCGTTCGCCGGCGCCGTGCAGGAAGAGGATGACCGGCCAGTCCTTTTCCGGCGTGTAGTTGGACGGCAGGTAGACCTGGTACTTGTGCGAGACTTGGCCGACTTGAATGGTTCGATCCAGGAATCCTGTTTCAACGGCATGTTTGGATACAGGAGATGAGGATTGGCACGCGGAGAAAGCGAATACGCAGGCAATGAATGCAATGGAATTCGCAAAGCCGAAGGAGCGGAATGGACGCATGGTGCTGCAGGTCAGGATGATGCCTTCCTTGAAGGATACGGCGTGGCACAACCCGATCACATGAAAAAGGGCGCGGGATTCCGAGGAATCCCGCGCCCTGAGACGTTCTGGAGCCGACTTTCAGTCGCTACTCTTCGTACTTGGCAAACACGATACTCGTGTTGTGACCACCGAAACCGAAAGCATTGGACATCGCCACATTCACTTCCCGCTCGACGGGTTTGTTGAATGTGTAGTTCAAGTCGCATTCCGGGTCGGGATGCTCGAAGTTGATCGTCGGCGGAATGGTCTGGTGCGTGATGGCACCGATTGCCGCAATGGCTTCCACCGCTCCGGCCGCTCCAAGCAGGTGACCGGTCATGCTCTTCGTGGACGACAGGTTCATCTTGTAGGCCTGATCGCCGAACACACCCTTGATGGCATTCGTCTCAGCGACATCTCCGAGGCCCGTTGACGTACCGTGCATATTGAGGTAGTCGACCGACGACGGGTCGAGGTCGCCATCCCGCAGGGCAGCCAGCATCGCATTGCGTGCCCCAAGGCCATCCGGATCGGGAGCCGTGATATGATGCGCGTCTCCGCTCATCCCGACACCCTTGATTTCCGCATAGATGCGGGCACCACGGGCTTTGGCATGCTCGAGTTCTTCAATGAACAGGGCACCTGCACCTTCGCCAAGCACGAAACCATCACGCGTGGCATCAAAGGGGCGGGAAGCCGTCTCGGGATCGTCATTCCGGGTGGAAAGTGCCTTCAGGGCATTGAATCCACCGACGCCGAGTTCGGAAATGCTGGCTTCACTGCCGCCTGTGACGGCGGCATCCATGTGTCCCAACCGGATCAGCATGAAAGCATCCCCGATGTTGTTGTTGCCCGTGGCACACGCAGACACACACGAGTAGTTGGGACCACGCAAACCATGCCGGATCGAGATCTGGCCGGCCGCGATGTCAGGGATCATCATGGGGATGAAGAACGGCGAGACCCGGCGAGGACCATCGTCGGAAAGGACTTCAGCCTGTGAAAACAGGACCTGCAGACCACCGATGCCGGAGCCGTAAATGACACCGATCCGTTCCTGCTGCTCGGTTGTCAGCGTTTCGGAGTCGATGCCGGCGTCTGCCAATGCCTGGTCGGCGACGACCATGGCATACTGACAGAACGGGTCCAGCCGCCGGGCGATTTTCCGATCCAGCAGCTCGACGGCATCGAAATCCTTCAGCTCACAGGCAAACTTGGTCGCGTATTGCTCGGTGTCGAAGTACGTGATGGGTGCCGCACCGCTCTTTCCGGCCATCATGGCCTTCCAGAAGGTGTCCGCATCGTTTCCGATCGGAGTCAGGGCGCCCATTCCCGTGACGACAACCCTGCGGGTAGGTCGACTCATACGAGAAATTGGATCTGGAATGGGTGGTCAGGGGGAGGGTCTTCCTGGAATCAGGCAGACTTCTCGGTCAGATAGGAAACAGCGTCGCCAACGGTGGCAATCTTCTCTGCGTCCTCATCCGGGATCGTGATGTCGAATTCTTTTTCGAACTCCATGATGAGCTCTACCGTGTCAAGGGAGTCGGCTCCCAGGTCGTTGGTGAAGGATGCATCATCAGAAATATCTGCTTCGTCAACGCCCAGTTTCTCAACGATGATCGACTGTACCTTGGCTGCGATATCGGACATAACGTGTTCTCCTGAAAGTGGATGGTAAACCGCGGATCAACACCCGCGCTCAAACCCCAAATCGGCCTGTATGGCTTGGAATGGGGCACGTAAACACGAAAACTACGTCTCATCGTCAGGAGAAGCAATCAGACGTGGATCGCTTGATCCAACCTTCGTAAAATGGGCGAATCATCATCCGGGTGCATGCGTTGCACCGGTCCACTTCGAATCGATGATTGCATGTCCTTCCTCTTTTCCTCCGAATCCGTATCTGAAGGCCACCCGGACAAGGTAGCCGATCAGATTTCCGATGCTGTCCTGGATGCCATGCTGGCCCAGGATCCGCAAAGCCGCGTGGCCGTCGAGACGCTGGTAACCACAGGTTTGGTGGTGTTGTCAGGTGAGGTCACGACGGAAGCGTACGTCGACGTGCAGGAAGTCGCCCGTGACGTCATCCGCAAGATCGGCTACGTCGATCCCGCCTTGCGCTTCGATGGTGATTCCTGCGGCGTGCTGACGACCATCCATGAGCAAAGTCCGGACATTGCCCAGGGCGTTGACGACGACAAGGGAATGTACCTGGATCAGGGTGCCGGTGATCAGGGGATGATGTTCGGCTACGCCACACGGGAAACCCCGGAATTCATGCCGATGGCCCTGAGTTTTTCCCACGCCCTGATGCGGGAATTGGCCGCCATCCGCAAGAATGAAAAGATCATGTCCTACCTGCGCCCGGATTCGAAGGCACAGGTCACGGTGGAGTACGAGGACGACGGCAAGACGATCAAACGGGTCCATACGGTTGTGGTCTCCACGCAGCACGAACCCGGAGTCGAAGTCGAGACCATCAAGCAGGACGTTCGCGAGCACCTGATTCCCAGGGTGATTCCGTCCCACCTGATAGACGAGAACCTGATCCTGCACGTCAACCCGACCGGACAGTTCATCATAGGCGGTCCGCACGGCGATACCGGTCTGACTGGACGCAAGATCATCGTGGATACCTACGGCGGCAAAGGAGCCCATGGTGGCGGTGCCTTCTCCGGCAAGGACCCATCCAAGGTGGACCGAAGCGCTGCTTACGCTGCGCGTCACGTGGCCAAGAACCTGATCGGTGCCGACCTGGCAGATGAAGTCCTGGTACAGGTTGCCTATGCCATCGGCGTGGCTGATCCCATTTCGATCCATGTCGACACGTACGGTACGGGTCAGCTGGGCGATGATCGCGTCGTGGACATCGTCCGCGAAGTGTTTGACTTGCGGCCCAAAGCCATCATCGAGCGGTTGGATCTCCTGAAGCCGGGATACGTCAGCACGGCAGCCTACGGGCACTTCGGACGGAACGAATTCTCGTGGGAAGCCTTGGATCATGTGGACGCACTGAAATCAGCCGCAGCTTCGATGGCGTAAGGAACGGATACGGAAGCCATTCGGGATGAGTACTGTGGCCCTCAGCGCGTTGCGTTGATGCCTTTTTTCTGTTGCTCTTTCGCTGGCGCCAGCCCCTGCTGATTTCTCGAGCTCCGATCCATGCTGAAGAACCTGTCGATTTCATTCCTCACGGTGGTACTGCTTGCCGCCATCGGGACGCCGGATGCTGCACGCGCACAACAGGTCGTGCCCCGAAAAGTGCTGGACCAACGGCAGTTGGATGCCATTCCTCCCGCACCTGCCACCCGGCTGATCGGCAATTCCCGTATCGATGTCTCTTCGGGACTGACGCGTGCCCGATATGCCCAGGCAGAACAACGCGTGTACGTGCGTCCCGAGCGTTTCCTGGAAGCGGAATCCGGGCGATTCGGCTGGTCTGCCAGCGGAGATGAACTGCGTCTGGTTGCAGATGAGCAACGCGACCGCAGTCGTCACGTGACGTACGAGCAGACGTTCAAGGGTATTCCCGTCTCCGGCGGCCGTGTCCGCGTGAACATGGATCGCGAGGGGAGAGTCAGCATGGTGACGAGTTCCTTCGAACCCGTACAGGCAACCGAGGAAACATTCGATGTCCGTCCATCCCTTTCGGCCCGGGATGCTGTCCGGCGTGCGCTCGGCGCGTTGGCAGGTGGCAACGGTCTGACATCAGACCCGAGGTTGGTCGTTCACGACCCCGACGCCCCGCGACTGGCCTGGGAGTTGACGCTCTGGCCGGAATCCGAGTCGGCCGAATACAAAGTGTGGGTAGATGCGCGTTCCGGAGGGGTCCTGGCAGCGTTCGATCAGGTGCTTTCCAAGTGCGATCATGGAATCGCTCCTGCGGAGATGGCTTCCCGACGTACCGACGGGTCCGGATACGTCTTTGACCCGGATCCACTTTTTGCGACCGGCGCCTCCTATGGCCCGCCCTATCTGGACAACAACGATGCGACCAACGCCGACCTCGATGCCGCCCGCACGACTGCTTCCCTGAACGACATTTCCCAGGACGGGAACGGGAAGTGGGTATTGCAGGGACCGTTCGTGCGGATCGTGGGGGAGAATACCGCGGGCACGACGGTCTACGATCCTCCAGCGGTTGACTCTCCGAATGATTTCTTTTTCGATCGATCGGACAAGCGTTTCGAGGCGGTGAATGCCTATTATCATATTGACGCAAGTCAGCGCTATATCCAGAGCCTGGGCATTCTGGACGTTCAGCATGAGGGGCTGGATGTGAACCCCCACGGCCTGACACAAGACGACTCCCGCTATTACCCGGACCGCAACATGATCATGTTCGGCAGCGGAGGGGTGGATGATGCGGAGGATCCGTCCGTGGTCATCCACGAATACGGCCATGCCATCCTGAACGCGGCAGCCCCGGGACTCTTGACCACGCTCGAAGGCCGAGCGCTGCACGAGGGGTTCTCGGATTACTGGCAGGGCTCGTACTACCGGAACTTGGTTGAAACAGGTCAGACAGCGCGCGATGACTGGCGATGGGTATTCCTCTGGGACAGCGGGGAAGGACAGATCTGGAACGGGCGCTATCTCGATCACCAGGGCATCTATCCGCAGGATATCTGTGTGGCGCGGTCCAGTGGAGCAGGGTGCAGTGTGCACGACGATGGCCGGATGTGGGCCACCACACTCATGCAGGTATGGGATGACTACGGACGCGATGTCACCGATCATCTGGTCCTGTTGTCCCACTACTATCTGGAATCTCCGGTGACGTTTGCAGACGCAGCACAAGCCGTCATCCAGGCTGATTTCGACTACTACGACGGGGCACATGCTGCACGCCTGATCGACATTTTCTCGGCCCGGGGCCTCGTGAATGCGGCCCAGTACGGACCTGTGGTGGAGCACGAAGCACTGCTCAGCACGGAGCAGGGAGGCGTTGCCGTTCCTGTTGAGGCAACCGTGCGCGGCGTATCCGCTTCCATTCAACAGGTGGAACTGATCTGGTCCACACCGTCCACCTCCGAGCAGGTGGTGACCATGGATCCCGTTGGTGGGGACGTGTACCGGGGTGAACTGGTTTTGCCTGCAGCCGTGGATACCGTCTTCTATTACCTGTCGGCCCGCGACGAGATCAACAATGTCACCCTGGATCCTGCGGGTGCGCCGGACGACCTGTATTCGTTTGTTGTTGGCGTGGACGAAGGACCACCAACCTTGGCCCACGATCCAGTCGAGGAAGCTACTTTCCTGATGTGGCCGGTCCACGTATCCGGAACCGCGCAGGACAACTTCGGCATTGCCAGCGTGACGGTGTCGTGGGAGGTCGAATCTCCGGATGGTATTTCCGTTGCAGTTGGATCGGATGTCCTGTCCGAATCCAACGGTGGCTTCGATCAGGCCTTGTCGATACCGCTTTCCCTGATCGAAAACGGATCTGTCGTCCGGTATGCCCTGGAAGCCGTTGATGCTTCTGTCCAGAAAAACGCGACGCGTCTTCCGGAGACGGGAGAATACTCCTTTGCCGTAACGGCCGGAAATCTGCTCCGGGACTACGGGTTCGATACACAAGTCGCGGACCTCATATATGATGGTCAGTGGGCGACGGGTGTACCGGAATACGGTATGCGGGTATCCCCGGGCGGTGGCGCTGTGGCTGCCACGGGAACGGCTGCAGCGTACACATCGCAGCCTTCGATATCCTACCTGACTCTTCCGGAATTGAACCTGGCCCGCATTGAGCCGGCCCATCTGCGCTTCTGGCACTACGTGGATACCGAAGCGGATGGGCGACCGGATCCGGCCGATGCCGGTGGTGTGCTCTTCGATGGTGGTTTCCTGCAGGTTCGGACCGACGATCAACCCGAATGGGTGATCCTGCAGCCGGTCGATGGTTATAACGGTACGCTTTCCGGCACAGGCGGAAATCCGATGGCGGGTCAACCGGCATTCGGCGGATTCAGCAGAGGATGGCGACGTGTCAGTGCTGCCCTGCCGCAGGAGAACGGTGTGGAGGTCCGCCTCGTCTTTGCTACCAATCAGGGCAATACGGGACAGGCCGATCGCTTTGCCGGGTGGATGATCGAGGACGTGCACATCGGGGTGGTTGATGATGTGGATCAAGGCCAACCGGTGTTCACGACCGTGCCGCCCTCCGTTCAGGTATTCTCGACCCAGGCGGCTCTGCCGGTGGTGGATGCCGTGGTCACGGATGATCTGGGAATCCAGGATGCCTGGCTGGACTGGACTCTGGTGTCCGGCTCGGGTCAGGATCAAGGCTCCGTCCGCATGACGCAATCTCCCGATGACCTCACGCATTTTTCCGCGCCAACAGACTTCCTGTTGGCGCCCCAGCCGGGTGACGAGTTGTCGGTGTCCATGCGGGTTTTCGATGTGGGTGGAAGGGAGCAGACGGCCGGTCCGTTTTCTCTGGCGTTCCGTCTGTTCGGCAGCCACGAAGCGCTGGCATCGGTCTGGGCCAACGGGAATTGGGAAGCCTTGGGCGACGGATGGGTTTTCCGCTCCCAGCCTTCAACCCTTCTGTCGGGTCTGGTCTTGAACCCACGGACCACGGAGAACAACGCCGAAGCCCTGTCCCTCGTGCTGGACCATGAACCCATGTTCGGGGCGGGGTCGGCTGGATTGGTGGAGGTATCCTCCGACAATGGAGCAACATGGATGGAATTGGTGCCGGACGGTGGCTATCCGGGTACCGCGCGGCTGGATCCGGACAACCCCCTGAATGACCGCAAGGCATTCATGAACAGCGGCATGCGAACGGAATCCGTTTTCGACCTGTCGGAATGGGCCGGACAGCAACTTCAGGCTCGTTTCCTGGCCACGTCCGAGGAAGGAGGTGCCGTCAATCAGCATTGGCGTCTGTTTTCAGCACAATTCAAGGCGCGAACGGCCGATGCCATGTTCGAGCAGGTCACCCAATTCGAACTGGATGCCGCTTTCCCGAACCCTTTCACTGAACGCACGCGACTGACCTGGTCCCTGGAAGTGGCCGGTCCTGTTCGCATGGAAGTATTCGACAGCATCGGCCGGAGGGTGGCGACCCTGGTTGATGGCTTTTACGAAGCGGGCTCCAATGCCATTACCTGGGAGGGAGGCGGTGCACCGGCCGGCGTATACTTCGTCCGGTTGCAATCCGGAACAAGGCAGGCCACGATGACGGTGGTGCGGGCGGGGCGCTGACTGTCGCCCCTCTTGGAGGAATTGCAGATACGAAAAACGGGCGGGGCGCCATCGGCGCCCCGCCCGCTTCGATTTGGAGTCGTGCCTTCGAAGGGCAAGGCACGGCAGCTGAGCACGTCGGACTACTCGTCCGTTTCCCAGGTCAGGATGTCCTGCTCGTTCTTGTCCTTGGAGGCCCACTCCTCGGCATCCGGCAGCGGATCCTTCTTCTCGGTGATGTTGTAGCCGAGTTGCTGCCACTGGTTGGCCAGATACGTATTCCACTCGGCATAGTGGGCGAGTTCTTCCGGAAGCTCGTCATCAGCGTAGATGGCTTCCACGGGGCACACCGGCACGCATGCGTTGCAGTCGATACACTCGTCGGGGTGAATTACGAGGAAGTTGGGTCCCTCGTAGAAGCAGTCCACAGGGCATACTTCGACACAATCCGTGTGCTTGCAGTTGATGCAGGCTTCTGTAACGACGTAAGGCATGATTCTCTCTCGCTGAATGAGCGGGTGGCGAATCCCGCAATCATCAATTCCGTAACATGGTGCGAAGACCAATGGGGCCATGCGCACCAGCGCCGGTTTCGCCTTCGGTCAAGATAGCACACGAAGTCTTTTATCAGAACCCCGCTCAACGGTTAAATGCCCAGTCTTTCGTCGGCTTTGCACCGATCGGGTATCGCTCCCGCAACACGGCTCCGGCCAACCGGAGCGGGCCGACCCCTGATGGAAGCCCTGATCTGGACAGTGGGTTTGCTGGCAGTTGCCTTCCCCGATCCCACGCTTCCGTCCGTGATCGAATTGTGCGTATTCAAGCTCGTCGGATTTTCAGGGTGTCCCGGATGTGGACTGGGACATGCCATGGGGTATCTTTTCCGTGCGGAATGGGCGCTTGCCCTTCAGACGCACTGGTTTTCACCTGCCGCTCTGATCATTCTGCTGGCGCACATCGGACGTCTTGTCCATAGTGCGCTTCGTACCTCCCCTTAACCAGGGTCAACACACCGAGACATGTCCAAAGTCATCAAGTACATGCCCGAGCTGCAGGGAGACGAGCAGCTTACCATTGCCAAACTCATGACCGAAATGTCGGAGGAGCAGGCCGAGCAGTTTGCCCGGGTATACCGGGAACGCCGCAAGGATGAAACCACGGTTCTCCTGACGACGCTGCTGGTCTTCGTGGGAATTGCCGGCGTCAACCGTTTCTATCTGGGACAGATCGGGATGGGCATCGCCTACCTTCTGACAGCAGGCTTCTGCCTGATCGGGTCCATCGTGGATATATTCAACTACAAGTCGCTGACCAATGGCTACAACGAGAACCAGGCCGTTGATGTGGCCATGCTGATCCAGGGCGCCTTCCCGGACAAGCTCTCTGACGGAAGGGGTCAGGATGGCTGACCCGGTTCAGGATGCCGGCTCCCCGAGATCGATCACGCCACGTTTTGTGGGTGTTCTGGGAGCAGTCATGCTTCTGGCGGGTTGTCTACCGGAGCCCGCACAGGTATCTGACCCCCAATTGGAACAGATCCGCCTCCCGGACGGGTATGCGATTTCGGTGTTCGCCGACAGTGTCGAGAATGCCCGTTCGATGGCCCTTTCTCCCTCAGGAGTGCTGTTCGTAGGTACCCGCCAGGTCGGTAAGGTCCACGCCCTCATCGATTCGGATGGTGATGGCCAGGCCGATGCGCATCACCTGATTGCAGAAGGGCTCCAGATGCCGAACGGCGTGGCGTTCCGTGATGGATCCCTGTTCGTGGCTGAAGTCAGCCGCATCCTGCGCTACGCCGACATCGAGAACCGACTGGCGGATCCTCCCGAGCCCGTGGTCGTGGTCGATGATTTTCCGACCGACCGACATCACGGTTGGAAATACATTGCGTTCGGTCCGGATGACAAACTGTACGTACCGGTGGGTGCGCCCTGCAACGTGTGCGATCGCGGGGCGCCCTACGCGGCCATCCACCGGATGAATGCCGACGGTTCGGAGCGGGAAGTCTTTGCCACCGGTGTCCGCAACACGGTCGGGTTCACCTGGCATCCGGAAACGGGCGCGTTGTGGTTCACGGACAATGGTCGCGACAACATGGGTGACGACGTTCCACCGTGCGAACTGAATCATGCGCCCGAGGCGGGAATGCACTTCGGGTTTCCGCACATCCACGGCAATGATATCCCCGACCCGGAATTCGGGGAGGGGGCATCGCCAGCAGAATACTCGGCCCCCGTACGGGAACTCGGTCCGCACGTGGCCCCCCTGGGTCTGGAGTTCATGCGGGAAAACGGGGAGACCCGCCCTGATCGCGTCCTCATTGCCGAGCACGGTTCGTGGAATCGGAGCGAGAAAATCGGCTACCGGGTCACGATGGTGTCTCTGGATGAGGAGGGGAATGCCCTTTCCTACGAGCCGTTTGCCGAAGGCTGGCTGCAGGGTGAAGAGGCATGGGGTCGCCCTGTGGATCTCGAATACCTTCCCGACGGCAGCCTGCTGGTATCCGATGATGCCGGCAATCGGATCTACCGGATCACCCGCACCGACTGAGGGTGCTGCCTCCCTTACCGGACGATCGTAACCAACCGCGTGTCCGAGCGGTCCTCGGACAATACCCGGACCAGGTACGACCCGGCTTCCAGACCGCCGGACTCCAGCGAGATGGTGTGATCACCAACGGCAAGCGTTCCGAGATCCTTCCGGAGCCGCTCCCTGCCAAGCATGTCCACCAGGCTGATCTGGACCGGTGCAATTCGGTCGATGCGTATGGTGGCGGTTGCACGGTCGCTAAACGGGTTGGGGTAGACCGAGTCGAGTTCGAATGCGGCTGGAAGGGTATCGGACTCGTCCACGTCCGTTACCATGGAGAGCGGCGTCCATCCTGCGTAGATGGAACTGCGGTCACCGACGGCAATTTCCGGCTTGGAATGGATGAGTATGAACGTGACCGATGCATATTCTCCGCCAACGATGATCTCGCTTTGCGAGGGGACGACATCCATGGTGCTGATGACGCCATTCGGATCCTCGAGCACGAGACGGGCTCGATTCCGCAGGACCTTCTCGGAGTAGAATATGCCCGTCGGATCCGGCGTATCGTAGTTGAAGGAAAGCTGGGCAACGTTGGACAGTTGCAGGTAATGCACTGAACCCGCGTTGATGTTTTCATTGAATTGCATCGTGTATCCGCCTTCCCCGGTGGTTGCCGGAATCTCCCCATTGATGGGTGGAGATGACAGATAGGCGTGGTGTGAGGACCGTTCGGGGTCATTGAAGCCAAAACGGGGGTCAACACTCTTGTCATTGACACGATTGGCGGTGTGGTAGTCCAGGATCACATCCGACAGGCTGGATCCGTGCAGTCCCAGCACGGAGTCGATGCCGGCAGCACCCTTCTTTTCCGTGTCACGCATCATCTGCCCGACGACATCGGCGCCGTACTGTTCACCGATATAGGTGAAGAACAGGCCGCCGCGTTCATAGTCCATCGCGCCGATGGAGCCCTGATCCTGACGCCAGGTGAAGAGCGGCAGCGAAACCTCATTGACGCTGAACATGAAGTTGATGCCGCGCCAGTAGAAGCCGTTCATGACCATTGCATACTCGGCCATGCCTTCCGTGATGAAGGTCTGGTCCCACCCATAGGTCAGGTGGATCAGGTGGGTGTATTCATGCGCAGCAATGACGGCCAGCGAGGAAAAATTGCGCGTGCCTTCGTTCGAGTCCAGATACAGGACATCCCTCTGGTTGCCTTGGCCGGCGGGAGGATTGAGGAGTTGGTCGGTGGAAGAGACATAGCCGAGTGTGGAGCCGCTGCCCCGTCCGATGTCATACATCAGGATGTCCACGATGCCATCTCCGTCCATGTCCGGGGGGAGACCGAAGACGTCATGGTTGTTGGCAAACGTGCCCTGATTCGGATTGATGGACCGGGACGGCGTGCTGTCGTGAACCGAGGACTTGAGCTGGGCGATCTTGTTCTGGTCCACATTTCCGTTGGTGAGTTCGTCCACCTCGACCCACAAGTGGTACAGCGAGGTCTTGTCCACCAGTTCGAACTCGAGTTCCATCCAGGTGTCCTCGTTGACGTTGAACACCTGACGGTCTCCCAGATCCGGATCCGCGAAGCCCTTCCGCTGCATCCGGTACAACCCGGCGGCCCGGTCGGTACGGATTCGGGCCAGATTGGCCTTGGCCTCCTCGCTGTGCATGTCGGTGCCGCACCACGGGTTGTCCGGGCCGTGAACGTGCCCCGGGACGGAAAGGAGGCTGTCGTGGCTCGAGGCCACGGTATGGACATCCCGTCCAGTCGGGTCTACATTCCCGTTCCCCGGAGCGGGTCCCGCTGCGACCGCGACAAACGTTGCTGAAGCGCACAGCAGGGCTGAAAAGAGCGTCTTTACGATGGTTGTCATGGGCAGCCGTTCAGTCTGGCATGCTTCCTGTGTTCATCCGGATGATTGCAACTCCTAACTTTGAGGCATCACCATGGGTTTCTCCGTTCAGCGTCCGATTCCGGTCAGTCGCCACCTTGTCATGCTTTTCGCCCTTGCCATGATGGCGGGAGCCTGTGCCACAGGGTCGTCCATTCCCGCCCAGGACGTGATTACCGTGACAGGAGACATTACTGTCCGGGGCAATGAGCCCTTCACGGAGGTCGTCCTGATAACGGACGACGACAACTGGTACCTGCTGGATCTGACGCGCGAACAGCGGAACGAACTGCTGACCCCTGCACGCGCAACGATCACAGGACCCGTCAGCCTGGGAGAGTGGAACGGACGCCCGTTCACCCGCCTTCGCGCAGACGAAATCGTGCCAGTGCGCGAGTGATCATTTGATCAGCGTCATCGTGCGCGACATGCGCTGGGATCCGGCCGTGATCGTGTACAGGTAGAGTCCCGAGGTCAGGTCGGAGGCATCGAAGCCGACTTCGTGCTGGCCGGCCGGAAGGGAGCCGCTCACGAGCGTGGCCACGTTGCGGCCCAGAAGATCATAGACTTCCAGCTGCACGTCCGACGTGGTGGGCAGGCTGAAACTGATCTTGGTGCTCGGATTGAACGGGTTCGGGTAGTTCTGCTGCAAGGTCAGCGTCTGTGGAAGGACATCATCCGATTCCGTATCCGTGGCGCCGCCGATCAGGTTGATGGTGGCGCGGATGGGCAGGACGTACCCTTCAAAAACCGACGTGCCGGATCCGTCCTGGACATCGTCGAAGGAGGCCCAGCCCAGTCCTGAATTCGAGAACTCGTAGTACATGAAGCTGGGCGAGACGGAACCACTCAACTGCGCATTCGAGAGCGGCAGGAAGATGTGGTTGTCGTCCGTGCCCGCATCGGACACGCTCACGTACACGCGTCCCTGGTGGTTTTCGAGCACCGGGAGGTCGTTGCTGAGGTCCACGGTCTGATAGGTCAGTTCCGGGGTCGAGATCCCTGCTACCCATGGCAGTTGTTTGGACAGAATGAGTCCACCCGGCTCGCCGTCCTGATCGCCATAGATCTTCAAGGTGAAGTCCCGCACGTCGGAAGAGGGAGAGATGCCGTTCAGGTTGTCGAAGAACAGCATGGCCACTTCCACCGAAGACAGGGCCGCGCCCTCAGGAATTTCGAACACGTTGGCGAACTCGGTCTCTGCCGGAAGCGAAACGCTCAGGCCGCCTCCCAGTCCATAACCGATCAGGCTGCCGTTGTCGGTGGCTGCTTCACCATTCTCATAGACCACGCTTTCGAACTGGGCGCTGCCGGAGAAGGTGTTCCAGGTGGCGTTGACCGTGAAGGATGCCGTTGCCGAAGTGCCAAGATCCACGTGGGGCAGGACGAGGTAGACTTCCTCGAAGTTGCCGGAAACAGACGTGGGTTCTCCTCCGACTTCCGGAAATACCCGTTCCATGGTTCCAAAGGCCGGCTTCACGAGCAGGACCGGCATCAGGCGATCACCACCCGAAGACGCGGTGATGTCGATGGTGAAGGAGCCCACCTGGCTCCAGCGGAGGTAGCGGACGGAACCCGAATTCAGGTTGCCGCTGGTCCTGGAAGTGGTCGTCTGAGCGCCGTCTATCGTCTGGAAGCCGGCTGCCTTCACGCTGCTGCGGACGCTGCTGTCGTATCCGTAGGCCGGATTCAGTGTCTGGTCATTGATCAGGTTGGCCACGTGGAATCCCTGGACAAGATCGCGCATGAAGCTGCCGTCGAGCCCGATGTCCGTGAGCATCTTGTCATAGTTCAATGCCCCGCTCCGGTTCTGACGTGCAATTCCTCCCACGATCTCCGTGCCCAGACGCTCGGCCAGATAATGATGGAATAGTCCTCCGCGCTGGTAGTCTTCGCTCTGGGGTCCACCATACGGTTCCGTGGAGTTGTCCCTCCAGCTGAGCAGGGGAAGGGCAATTTCAGTCGCCTGGTTGAGGTACGTGATGGAGCGCGGCGTATATCCCGTGACGACCTCTGCCCATTCGGCGAGGCCTTCATCAATGAACGTCAGGTCGGCACTGGCCTTGTTGAAGGCGAAAATCAGGTGCTGATATTCGTGCGCCATCGTCTGGAGCACGCCCTCACTCGATCCCCGGGATCCGTCGGCCCGGTAGATGGCCGGGTAGGTATCGAGATGCACAATGTCGGCACCATTGCCGCTTTGGGATGCGATGAGGTCCGCGGGCTGGAAGTATCCGGCGGTGTACAATCCATTCGACGGAGTGTATCCGTCCTTGATGTCGTGCAGCAGGATGTCCACTTTCCCGTTGCCGTCAATGTCGGACGGAGAACCAAACACGGTCTCATCGATCTCGATGATGCCCATGTCCGGATTCCAGGAGTCTGCGGGTGTTGAATGTCCGAGGGCCTCGGCAAAGGACTGCCAGTCGGACTCAACCAGATTCCCACCATTGGTTGACAGTTCGGATGTGGCGACCCAGAGATTGAAACGGGGCTCACTGACCATCAGCGTGAACGACTCACCGTAGAATTGCCCGCCATTCGTGAAGTCCTGGACATTGAAGCTGCGTTCCGTACCTGGCGTCAGGGCAGACGAGCCCTGATTCCCGCCCTTGCTCAACAGCCCCTGTGCCTTGAGGCGTCGCAGTTCGGTCAGGGCGGCACGCCCCTCGTCCGAGCGCATGAGTTCAGGTGTCAGATGCACCACCTTGTCTCCATCGTGCTGCATACCTGAAGCGGTAACCTGGACAGCGTGTGGTGCCTGGCGCAACTCAGCCTGTTGAGCCCGGGTCGCGGGTACGGCCAGGGTGCTCAGGGCGAGACTCAGAATGAACAGCGCAAAGGGGATCTTGGAACGGTGCATACGCTTGGGAGGACGTGGTGGGCTCGGCTACCCTTTAATAACGAGGTAAACCGCCCGATTCTCGTGAAAATCGGTGTGAATGGATGTCAGACGCCCTCCAACAGCACAACAATCAGTCCAATCTCGCTCGGCGGGGAGTGGCGAGATGCCGGAAACACACCGGCAAGCACGGACAGGGCATCGTAAACCATGGAAACTGCGAAACATTGAAAGGGTTCGGACAACCCAGAGGCCCAAGACCCAATCCTGAATACATTTGATGAGAACACTGACCCCGGAAGAAGCCCGTGTTATCCTGCACAAGGGTACGGAAGCACCCTACACGGGCGAGTACGATGATTTCCATGAGTCGGGCACCTACCATTGCCGGCAGTGTGATGCCGCCCTGTACCAAAGCGCCGACAAATTCTCTTCAGGCTGCGGATGGCCCAGTTTTGATGACGAGATTGAGGGTGCTGTCCGCCGCGTTCCCGACGCAGATGGTCGGCGGACGGAGATCATCTGCGCGCAATGTGATGGCCATCTGGGTCATGTATTCATCGGGGAGCGGTTCACGGACAAGAACACCCGGCATTGCGTGAACTCCATTTCGCTGGTATTCAAAGCTGATACATGATGCAGACGACAAACAGAGCCATTTTCGCCTCCGGATGTTTCTGGGGTACGGAGCACTTCCTCAAGCAGGCGCCCGGAGTACTGACCACTCGGGTCGGTTTTTCCGGTGGGCATGTCAAGAATCCGGCGTACCGGGAAGTATGCCGGGGAACGACGGGGCACGCTGAAGTGGTCGAATTGACGTGGGACCCGGAAGTCACGGATTTCGAGACGTTGGCCCGGTTGTTTTTCGAAACCCATGATCCAACGCAGGTCAACAGGCAGGGGCCTGACGTGGGTACGCAGTACCGGTCTGCCATCTTCTTTCTGGACGAGCACCAGAAAGAGGTTGCCGACAGGTTGATTGGCATCCTGGAATCGCAGGGTCTGGATGTGGCTACCGAGGTCACACCGGCAGGTCCTGTGTATCCGGCGGAAGAATACCATCAGGACTACTACGCCAAGACGGGTGGCTCACCGTACTGTCACGCTTACATCAAGCGATTCACGGATCGGTGAGCGCGGTCGGTCACGGCCGATGGACCGTCGCGATGTAGGCCTGACCAGGTGCACCTTCCGCCGCCTGGCCGATCAGGGCCCGGTTTCCGTCGAGGGAGATGGCAGCCCCGAATGCCGAGGCACCGACATCCAGGACCCGGCGCTGACGCCAACCATCCGACGTACGCTCGAACACGTACACGACCTGATCCACGTTGATGTCGAGTTCAAGTTGTTCATCGAATCCCGATACCAGGGCCACATCATCCCCGAGCGCGACGCGGGTGCCGAAGGCACCCGCAGAGTAGGGTGATTTGGGTTTGAGCGTTGCTTCAACTTTCCAGGCATTGTCTTCGAAACGGAGCAGGCGGGCGCTTCCCGATCCCTGCATGCCCCCCCTGGATTCACCGATGAGCAACCGGTCGCCGAAAAGGTCCACGTCGATGAAGAACCCCTTGATGCCCCGCACGGTGTTGTGGTGAACCCAATCGGAGCCATCGCGGCGGTAGAGGGCGACGAATCCGGCCTCGTTCCGCAGGTAGGTGGACCCGGAAATGGCGATCCACCGGTCATCCAGCGCCGCGGACATGCCGAGCGTACCCGCCCTTAGCGGGAGGGGGCTTTCGAGGGTATCCTCCAGGTCCCAGCGACTGCCGGATCGTTTGAAGATGAATCCCTTGCCGTTGGATCCAGTGCCTGATGCATCTCCGGCTGACGTTACGAGCAGCCGGTTGCCGTCCAGATCAATGGCTGCCGCGAACGGCCCGGATGCATCACGGTCCGGGCTGGCAAGTCGGGCCGTCTGTTGCCACGTGCCACCTTGCTGTTCGAAGATGTACACGTGATTGGAGACGGCGCGACCGACGAATGTCCGGAATGCAGAGACGGCAATGCGCCCTCCATCCAGCGCCACCGCGCTGCCGAAGAAGGCTCCTTCTTCGCACTCCGAGGGGGTCAATTCGCCTGCTTCGATCCATGAGTCGCCCTGTCGGCGATAGACCCAGGCTGAACCGGAGTGCAATCCACAACGATCGTCGTCGCTGGCGCCCACCACCGCCCAGTTGCCGTCAATGGCTACGGCGCCGCCGAAAAAGGACGTGGCCAACGAATCCGGACGGGGAAGTCTGGACAGCTGGGCATGAACGGCTGACGGTGCGAACGCCGCCATCAGGAGCGCTATGAGGGCCTTTTGGAGCACGACGGATAGTACCTGCCAGCCAAAGCGTGGTTGCGGAAGGGAAGAGGAATCCAACCGGTTGGCCGCAGCGCCGACGCGAATGGTCACGATGACCGGCTGAGCAGCGTCAGACTTCGAGTTCGCGCTCCATCATCGATTCCGCCAATTCCTCCCACCACGAGGACTGTTTTTCCAGCGCACTTTTTGCCGCTTCATAGCGGGACATCAGCGCCTTGCCCTGGACTGGATCAGCGAACAGGGCAGGGTCGGCAAGCTGGCGCTCCAGATCGGCAACGAGGGCTTCTCCTGCTTCCACTTCTCCGGAGATCTTTTCGAATTCCCGCTTCAACTGGTAGTCGTTGAGCGCAGCCGCCTTGGAGTCGCTTTCCTTGATCTTCTGATTGCGGAGGCGGGCCCGCTCTTCTGCTTCGCGCCGCTTCTGCTCCTTGGATTTCGGGCCGCTCGACGTGTCGCTGGACCGGGCCGGCGAGGAATCCGATTCGTCGGCACCCGGGACTTCCGGACGGGGCGCTTCTTTCGTGGGCTTGGGGGGTGCGTCGGCGCGGGCGGTGCCGTGCTCGGCCTGCCACAGATAGTCGGAGTAGTTGCCCACGAACTCCTGTATCCCGCCCGCGCCGACGCGCCACACTTTCCCGACGATCTCATCCAGAAAATGCCGGTTGTGCGATACGACGACGAACGTGCCCGTGTATTGACGGAGCGCCTCGGCCAGGACGGCGATGGACTGGATGTCCAGGTGGTTCGTGGGTTCGTCCAGGATGAGCAGGTTGGCCGGGGATGCCAGCGTCCGGGCCAGGGCCACGCGGCTGCGTTCGCCACCTGACAGGACCTTGATCGGCTTGAACACGTCGTCGCCCCGGAAGAGGAAGGCGCCCAAAAGGGTGCGCAATTCGGTTTCCGAACGATCGGGGGCCGCGCTGCGCAGGGCTTCCAGCGCGGTCTGATTGCGATCCAGCGACTCGGCCTGGTGCTGCGCGAAGAACGTCATCTCGACGTTGTACCCCTCCTTGCGTTCGCCGTCAAAGTCCTCCGTGCCGAGCAGCATGCGCGCCAGCGTGGACTTGCCGGCTCCGTTGCGCCCGATCAGGGCAATCTTGTCTCCGCGCTCGATGATGTTCGGTCCGGCATCCCTGAAAACCGGGATGTCGGGTCCGTGGTCGGATGGATAGGTTTTCGAGAAGCGGCCCAGTTCCATGACCACCTTGCCGGAACGGGGTGGTTCGGGAAACCGGAAGGAGATGGTGGCCTCATCGGACGGTGGCTCCGGAACGCGTTCCAGCTTCTCGAGCATCTTGACCCGGGACTGGACCTGCGTGGCCTTGGTGTTCTTGTAGCGGAAGCGCTCGATGAATCGCTCGTTGTCGGCAATCATCTTCTGCTGATTGATCCAGGCCGCGCGCTGCAGCTCGCGACGCTCGACCCGATCCTGCAGGTAGAAACTGTAGTTGCCCGCATATTCGGTCAGCTTGCCCTGGATGAGTTCGACCGTCGTGTCCACCATGCGGTCCAGAAAGTAGCGGTCGTGCGATACGAGCACCACGGTCCCGGGGTAGGACTTCAGGTAGTCCTCCAGCCAGTCGATGGAATCGATGTCGAGGTGGTTGGTGGGCTCGTCCAGCAGCAGCATATCGGGCTGCCGCAACAGGAGTTTTGCCAGGGCGACACGCATGCGCCATCCCCCGGAAAACGTGGCCAGTTCCCGCTCGAAATCATCGGTTTCGAAACCCAGTCCGCCCAGCACCGACTGGGTGCGCGGCTTGATGAGGTGGATTTCCTTGGCCAGAAGTTGCTGGTGGACCGCGTCGAAGGAGCGCATCAGGCGATGGTATTCCTCTGACTCGTGGTCTTCATGGGCATCCATGGCGGCAATGAGGCGCTGTTCCTCCTTCTCCAGATCCAGCGTTTCCTGAAACGCCGTCATTGCTTCCGTGAGTACGGTCGTCCCAGTGGTCACTTCCTCGGTTTCCTGTTTCAGGTATCCAACCGTCTGACCGGCAAAAACGATATCGCCGTCATCTGCCGTCAGTTCACCCGAAAGGAGCTTCAGGAGGGTCGTCTTTCCGGCGCCATTGGGGCCGACCAGGCCGTATCGTTTGCCCACCCGGAGCGCCCACGAGGTACGGTCCAGGATGACCTGTGAGCCGAAGGCGAGCGATATGTTCTGGATCTGGATGATGGTGGTACTCTCCCGGCGCTAGTAGGCGTTCTCGTGCACGAACCCTTTCCAGAGGGTCATGAGCATGATCTTTAGGTCCAGGCGAAGCGACCAGTTCTGGATGTAGTACAGGTCGAATTCGATCCGCTTCTCGATGGACGTGTTGCCGCGCCACCCGTTGACCTGCGCCCATCCCGTGATGCCCGCCTTCATCTTGTGACGGAGCATGTACTTGGGGATCTGGTCCCTGAACTGGTCGATGAAGACCGGTCGTTCCGGTCGGGGACCGACCACGGACATGTCACCCTTGAGGACGTTGATGAACTGGGGGAGTTCGTCGAGGGATGTCTTCCTCAGGAAGGCGCCCACCTTCGTGGCACGTTTCTCGCCGGCTTTGGCCCACACGGCTCCGGTCTTCTGTTCGGCATCCACGGGCATGGAGCGGAATTTGAGCATGTCGAAGGTCAGTCCGTTCAGACCCATCCGTTCCTGGCGATAGAACACGGGTCCGGGCGACGAGATCTTGACGGCCAGGGCAATGAGCAGCAGGAGGGGCGATGTGACCAGGAGGAATACGAAGGAGAAGACGATGTCGATCAGGCGTTTGACCGCTCTGCGGAAATCCAGCGGGGCCTCGTCGATCATGTGGATGACCGGCAGGCCACCGATATCGGTGATGCGGCTGTTCAGGATGTCCAACTGAAAGAGGTCCGGCACCAGGCAGACATGCGCGAGTCTGGATGACATCTCGTCCGCCAGTGCGGTGATCCGTTCCGTTGCGGAAATCGGTAAGGCGATGTACACGTATTGAACGGGTTTTCCCTCCGTCTCGAACCGGTCCAGTACGGCGCCCAGATCGTTCGTGCTGCCGATCACATCGGCATCATCCGTCTTGGTGTCGTCCAGGAAGCCCACCGTCTCGAATCCCATCCAGGGATACTGCTGGAACGCTTCTTCCAGGCGCCGGCCGATGCGGCCGGCGCCGATGATCAGGACGCGGCGCAGGAAGCGGCCTTGCCGACGCCCGCGCTTCAGATAGTAGAAAATGCCGAGCCGCAGCAGCACGAGCAGGAGCGGCAGATACATGCCGAAGAGCAGCATGTGCAGGCGGGAGAAATAGAACGCCCGGTAGAAGGACGTGGCCGCTGCGGCGAACAGGATTCCGATGGCAATGGCCTTGCCGACGGTGTAGATCAGGGTCGTGATGCGCTGCGCGCGGTCCGGGACGTACAGCCCGGACGCCCAGAACACGAGCATGGACAGGATGAGCACCCATGGAATGAACCGCGTGTACATGGACAGCGGCAGCCATTCGGGGAGGGGGAATACGCCCAGCCAGGGAAACAGCTCGAATCGGGTGAAATAGGCCAGCACCCAGCTGGCCACCACGATCAGGGCATCAGCAAAAAAAAGAAGGCGCTGGAATAGCCGGCTCTGCTCCTGCAGCATGACGGGTTACGAAGATTCGGAAAACGATGGGCTGAACGTGGTAACCGTATTCTCAGGGGGTGCCGGTTGGTTGAAAAGGCAGAGTGGGAAGGCTGACGGACGGGAAGGTTCCTTTCAGGCGGATTCAGACATGAGTTTGATCACGTCGTCGGGCGCCCGGGTCGGGCGGCCCCGTTCGGGATCGAAGAAGCAGAGATCCACCCGTCCGGTGGCCAACAGTGTCTCGTTTTCGGCCCGCAGGACCCGGTAATGGCAGCTGATGCGAACGGTGGAGTCGGAGAGGACGGGGGTGGTCTCGATGAGCACTTCCTCGTCGTAGCGGGCAGATTCCTTGTAGTCGATTTCCAGATGGGTGACCGGAAGCGTCAGTCCGCCGTCTTCGATGTCCTTGTATGGAACGCCGGCAGCACGCAGCGCCTCGGTGCGTGCGTACTCGAACCAGTCCAGGTAGTGGACGTGGTACACGATGCCCATCGGGTCACACTCCCGGAAGCGGACCCGGTGACGATGGATGTGGGGAGGCAACTGCATGCGATGCTGCAGGGCGGCTAGCCCTGATCAAACGGTTTCGAACGGGCCCATGGCATCGTACTTGGCGATGCGCTGATCGATCAGTTCCTCCGGGGAGAGCTTCTGGAGCTGCTTCAGGTGTTTGGCGATGGCCTTGCCCATGGCGTCCGAGGTGGCTTTCGCATCCCTGTGGGCACCACCCATGGGTTCGGGGATGACGTCATCCACGATGCCCTGGCCCACGAGGTCGGGTGCCGTGAGTTTAAGGGCCCGCGCCGCATCTTCCTTGTAGTCCCAGGAGCGCCACAGGATGGCCGAGCAGTTCTCCGGTGAGATGACGGAGTACCAGGCATTTTCAAGCATGAGCAAACGATCCCCGACGCCTATGCCGAGCGCGCCGCCAGACGCGCCTTCCCCGATGACCACCACGATGATGGGCACCGGCATGCGTGCCATTTCAAGCAGGTTGCGGGCAATGGCCTCTGCCTGGCCCCGCTCCTCGGCTTCCTGCCCCGGAAAGGCTCCGGGCGTATCCAGGAGGGTGATGATGGGCTTGCCGAACCGTGCCGCCATGTCCATGAGGCGCAACGCCTTGCGGTATCCCTCGGGATTGGGCATGCCGAAGCGGCGGTATTTCCGGCTTTTGGTGTCCCGGCCCTTCTGGTGGCCCAGGATCATGACCGACTCATCTTTTCCTCCGTAGCGCGAACCCTTGAACGTGGCAAAGCCGCCCACGATGGCGGGGTCATCTCCGAAGAGACGATCGCCATGCAGTTCCACGAAGCCCTCGGTCACATTTTCGATGTGGTCCAGTGAATAGGGCCGGTCGGGATGCCGGGCTATCTGGACCCGTTGCCAACGGGTCAGATTCTGGTAGATGGAGGTGCGCAGTTCCTCGACGCGCTTCTCCAGTTCGCGGATGGACTTCTCAAGATCCTTGCCCGTCTCCTCGTTTCGGATGGATCGCATCTCCTCGAGTTTGCTCTCGAGATCGAAGAGGGGTTGTTCAAAATCCAGCAGGTGTGAATTCGATGAGGCCGCCATGCGGGTGGTGGGTTGGTTAAGGGGCCGTAGGGCTCAGTTCTTATCGGAGCTGTCCCCGGTGTGGTCCCCGTGTTCGTGCTCGGGGGACCGCTCAGGACTGAATCCAGCCATGATGATGGCTGCATCAAGCGCCGGGCTCTGGTGGGTAAGATAGTGCCAGGCTGTCCTCAGGATATCTTCTTCCTCCAACTCATCAGGAGAAAGGGAGTTCGAGACAGGAAAAAGGCCGGGCTTCATGCCCCAGATCTCCGGGATGATCTCTTTCGACTGTTCCGACGTACCGACAAGGGACCTGGCACCTGAAAAAACGGCTGGCAGGCCGCGGAGTCTGTCTGCGCCGTGACGGAGTCCGGAATCACGTCCCGCCAGACGGCCGGCCAACCAGAGGGCGGGGAAGAGGATGGCCAGCAACAACCCCGCAGACCAGTCGAAGAACCGTCTGGCCGCCGGACTTCGCAGCTGTACGACCTGGGGAGGGGCACCGGAAAGCGAACCCGAGGCCAGGTGGTTGATGGTGGCTTTGCCGATGATGTGATCGCCGCCCGCGCTCAGGATGCGGAATTGCACGTCCAGGTCCCTGAGGGCTTGCATGTGGCGGATGATTGCCTGATTCGACACATCGCCTGCGGCAAACACGATGTCATTGTAGCCGCGGATACGGACGAGGTCCCTGAGTCCCGATGGGCGACCTACCCGCGGGACGCGTCCTCCCCGGGAGGATTCGTCATCGGATACGTACCCTGCCAACGTGAAGTCAGGACGGGGGTGTGCAGCCATGAGACGGTGCAGGCGAACGGCTTCCCCCGCACTGCCGACCAGGATGGCCGACCGCCCCGCGTGCCTTTTCCGGGAGTGGACCAGTCGCCACGATGCGAGCAGCAAGGCTGAAAGCGGGAGGCTGGTCAGGAGGGCAAACCTGGAGAAGGCAATCTGCTGTACGAACAGGGAGAGCGTGGATACCACGAGGAAAGCCGCCAACAGGCCGATGAAAACGGGCAGGAGCGGGTAGTGTCGAGGTCGCCGGTACCCCCCGCCGAGGGCAATGGATGCGACGGACACCAGGGCGAGTGTCGGGGCCACGGTGGCCAGGAAGAGGGAGGTGAAGGTGCCCCCTGTCTGTTCGTAGCGCAGATAGCCCATGGTCGAGGTCGCGGCAAAAACGCCCGCAAAATCGAGAGCCGGGGGGAGCAGGCGTTTGAGGCCGTTGGCCAACAGCGTAAGGGAGGCACGCAGCATGATCCCGAACCGGAGCAGGGATACCAGGGTGGAGGAATGCTGTCCATCAAGATGCTTCTCGATGAAAAGCAACATCGCACCGTAGAAGAGGCGAACGTACCGGATCTCACCCTTCTTGGTGCTCTCTCCCTTGTAATGGATGATGCAGGTGTCGGGGGTGTACCAGATGGACCATCCGGCCTGCTGGATGCGGTAGCAGAGGTCGAGGTCTTCCCCGTACATGAAGAAGTCCTCGTCGAACAGGCCCGCGCCGCGAGGGCCCATGAGGGCCTCGCGGCGCGCCATCATGCACGAGCCGCTGAGGGCATCGACTTCGGCTGGTTCGTCGATGGGCAGATACGTCATGTTGTATCCACCGAATCGCTTGCTGCGGGGGAACAGCTTGCCCAGACCGGTCATCCGCCAGAAGGCAATTTCCGGAGTGGGGAAAGCTCGTCGGCTTTCCGGGGCAAAGGAACCATCGGGGTTCAGGATGCGGCATCCCAGGGCGCCACATTCCTCATGGCTCCGCATGAAGGCTACCATCTTTTCGAGGGTGTCCTCCTGCAGAATGGTGTCCGGATTGAGGATCAGGACGAATTCGCCTCGGCATTGCCGGATGGCCTGGTTGTTGGCCACGCCAAACCCGGCGTTGTCCGTGTTGGCAATGAGATGCACGTCCGGAAACTCCCGACGGACCGTTTCCACGGAATCATCGATGGAGTTGTTGTCGACAACCCGGATTTCCGAGGCCAGGTTGCGGGACGCCTGCTGTACAGAGCGGATGGCCTGCACCAGGAAGTCCCGCACATTGTAATTGACAATGACCACGCTGACGTCCACCGTCGCAGGGGGGACGGTCAGGTCGGCTTGCAAGCCATGATCTTGTTCGTCTGGTGCGGGCATGAGGCGTGGTTCGGGACGCTTCCGGACAGGAGGGTTGCCGGGCGCAAAAGATACACGAAATCTGCTTGGCGGCTTGGGGCGTAAGCACCTATCATGCCGCCGTTCCCTCTGACATCATCTTTCTGGATCCCTGCCCCGCATCCGGCCATATCGCATCGAAGCACGGGCCACCGTTGCCCTCGCATTGCCCATTGTGGTTACCCAGCTGGCCCACATTTCCCTGGGATTCGTGGACACGGTCATGGTTGGCCGCCTGGGTCCGGAGGCCCTGGCAGGGGTCGCCCTCGGGAATACGATCTTCTTCAATACGCTCATCTTCTGCATGGGCATCCTGATGGCTGTCGGACCGCTGGTTTCCCAGGCCTTCGGGGCGGATGATGATGATGCCATTGGCCGAAGCGTACGTCAGGGACTGTGGCTTGCGGCCTGCCTCGGCATCGTGGCGTTCACCGTCATTCAGAACGGGGGGACGCTGCTGCGATGGCTTGGACAGTCGGATGCCAACGTGGAACGTGCCGGTGCGTATCTCAAAGCCATCTCATGGGGAATATTCCCGTTCCTGGGCATGGTGGCGCTGCGTTCGTTTGCCGAAGCCGTTTCCCGCCCGAAAGCGGTCACCGTCATCGTCATGAGCGGGGTGGGCGTGAACATCTTCCTGAACTGGGTCCTGATGTTCGGGAAATTCGGCTTTCCGGCGATGGGGTTGGTGGGGACCGGCTGGGCATCAACGGGTGTCTATACGGTCAATTTCCTGCTGCTGGCCGCATGGGTCCTTCGTCAGACGGATTTCCAGAAGTATCACATCTTTTCCCGCTTGTCCCGTCCTGATGCGCACATGTTCAGGGAACTGTTCCGGATCGGGTGGCCCATTGGAGCCTCCATGGGCATCGAGACGTCCCTGTTCATGCTGACCGTCATCATGATGGGGTGGATCGGAACGACCCAACTGGCGGCGCACCAGGTGGCCGTCCAGTGTGCAGCGTTCACTTTCATGGTACCCTTGGGTATTGGAATGGCCTCCTCCGTTCGGGTCGGGCAGGCGGTCGGCCGCCGCATGCCCGAAGATGCCCGACGGGCGGGATTGACCGGGGTCGGACTGTCCGTAGCCTTCATGTCCTTCACGGCCCTGCTGTTCCTGACCTTTCCCAGACAGGTCGTGTCCCTCTATCTGGATCTTTCCGAGCCCGCCAACAGGGATGTCATCATCATGGCAGTCCAGTTGTTGTTCTTTGCTGCCGCTTTCCAGGTGGTGGACGGAGTCCAGGTGGCCGTCATGGGTGCCCTTCGCGGCATGAAGGACACGTACCAGCCCATGGTGCTGTCTGTCCTTTCCTACTGGGGCGTCGGGCTCGTATCGGGATATCTCCTTGCATTTCCAGCGGGCTTGCAAGAAAAAGGACTCTGGATCGGTCTCGTGCTGGGCCTGGCATCAGCCGCCATCCTGCTCATGATCCGCTTCCTCCGGCTGAGTCGTCAGCACCGGTCAGAACCGGCTGTTTGATGCCTTCTTGTCGGACGTCTCAAGGAGGGAAGTCTGAGGCTGGAATCCATCGCGTTCGGGACGCCCTGTCAGGGTATCCCCCACAAGCCCTGCGACAAACGGTCCATTCCGTTGAAAACTTTTCGACCTATTCCTCCTAAATTCAACAGGCTCGAACTTCTATAGCGGGGCGCGGATTGTTAAGTTGCCGCGTTCTGTGATTCCACACCATTCGACAGACCTTTCCCGGGATGCCTCAGATTTTCCCCCGAAAGGCGAACGTATTGCCGCACCTGACCTTAGCGGGTTCGTTGGGCGGCGGCGTATTCGCCATCTTTTTCATCTGGTACTTTTTCTCTCCGGAATACACCGATGTCGGTTATGCCCCGGAGCAACCGGTTGAATACAGCCATCGCCTGCACGCAGGGCAGTTGGGTCTTGATTGCCAATACTGCCATACGAACGTAAAAGATGCAGCGCACTCCAATGTCCCCGCGACACAGACCTGCATGAACTGCCACAGTCAGGTCCGCACGGAGTCCCTCAAACTGCTTCCTGTCCGTGAAAGCTGGGCAACGGGTCAGTCCATCGAGTGGATCAAGGTGCACAAGCTGCCGGACTACGCCCAGTTCAGCCATGCCGTCCACACCAACAATGGTGTCGGCTGCGAGTCCTGCCACGGTCGGATCGACCAGATGGAAGTCGTTTTCCAGGCAGAGCCGCTTTCCATGAGCTGGTGCCTTGAATGTCACCGGAATCCGGAGCAGTTCCTGCGCCCGAACGACGAAATCACGACGATGGGGTACGAGTACCCGGATGATTTCGTGGAGCAGAACCTGCAGCGTATCAACGCCGAAGGCATTCAGCCCCCCACCAACTGCTCCGCCTGCCACTATTGATCGGAGAATGCGCTCATTCCGAGTACGCACCGAATTGCCATTATCATGATCGAGCTTCCTGTACTTGACGACAGCCCGGAGTTGGCTGACCAGCCACGCAACCGGTTCTGGCGCAGCATCAGCCACCTGGAAGGGTCGCACGAATTCAAGCAGATGAATGCGGGGGAATTCCTCCCCGGCGCTTCCAACGGTCCTGCCACCGAAGGAAACGGAGGTGCTACCCGGCGCCAGTTCATCCAGTTGATGGGTGCTTCCATGGCGATGGCGGGCCTCACGGCATGCCGCAAGCCTGTCGAAACCATTGTCCCCTACGTCCGCCAACCCGAGGATCGTGTTGAGGGCGTCCCTGTCCAGTATGCGACCTCCATGCCGTTCCGCGGTGTCCTGCGTCCGCTGCTGGTCGAGAGTTTCGACGGTCGCCCCACCAAGGTGGAAGGCAACCCGGACCATCCGGACAGCCACGGCGCGACGCACCTGTTCGAGCAGGCTTCGATCCTTGCCCTGTATGATCCTGATCGCGTAGGTACGGTCCGCAACGGTGACACGGTCTCGGATTGGGGCACCTTCCGGACGTTTGCCGCCGGTCTTCCGACATCTTCCAGCATTGTCGTCATTGCCGAGCCGACCTCGTCCATGACCATGGCCGTGGTGCGTCGTCAGCTTGAACAGCGTTTCGACTCGGTGCGTTGGGTGGATTACCACGGCGCTGTCGGCAACAACGCCGCTCAGGGTATCCAGGCCGCTTATGGCCGCTCGGCTCGCGTCACCCACGATCTTTCCGCTGCCAAGGTCATCCTGAGCCTCGATGCGGATCTGTTCGCATCGACCGGTCCTGACCCTGTGGATGCCTCGGCCGGCTTTGCGGCGGGTCGTGATCCAGAATCGATGGAAGGCATGAACCGTCTCTACGTTGTGGAGAGCGGGTATTCCATCACCGGCGGAATGGCGGACCATCGCCTCCGCATGAAGTCGTCCGAGATTGCCTCTTTTGCCGCCGCCCTTGCCTCCGAACTGGGTGCATGGAGCGGAGATGCGGGAGTCCATGGGTCGCATGCCTGGATTGCCGAGTTGGCTGCCGACCTGCGTAGCGCGGGAGCGGGTGCCCTTGTCGTCGCCGGCGACAACCAACCTGCCGGGGTCCATGCCCTTGCGGCCGCCATCAACGACCGTCTTGGCGCTGTTGGTACGACGGTTACCTACCTGGACAACAACGAATCGGCTGCCGACGCGATGGCTGATCTCGAAGGTGCCGTTGCCGACATGGCCGCAGGCAACGTCGACATCGTCCTCACGCTGGGCACGAATCCAGTCTATGACCATCCGGGCTTCGCGGAAGGATATGCCAATGTGGAGCATCGCATCCACCTGGGCATGTACCTGGACGAAACGGCCACCAAAGCCGGTTGGGTCATACCGCAGACGCACTACCTGGAAGCCTGGGGCGACGGCACCAGCCGCAGCGGTATCCCGGGTGTCATTCAGCCGCTGATTGCGCCGCTGTACGCCGATGCGCACTCCGACATTGAACTGATCGGGCTTTTTGCCACCGGAACCGACATGCCGGGCTACGAAATGGTCCGTGCCACATGGCGCGGTCAGTTGAGCGGATCGTTCGAGACCGCGTGGCGCAAGATTGTCCACGACGGATTCGGCTCGGGTGATGGTTTCGGTGCTGCCCGGATGAGCCTCTCCGCTGCCGGTGTACGCTCTGCCATGGACGGAGTCGATCTGTCCGGCGGAATGGGCATGGAGATCGTCATCACGCCGGACGCCAAGGTGTTTGACGGCCGTTTTGCCAACAACGTCTGGCTGCAGGAACTGCCCGATCCAACGACCAAGGTAGTCTGGGACAACGTGGCCCAGATGAATCCGGCCACGGCCGAGAAACTGGGCGTCGGTGCCAAACTGGATGCCGGCAAGTACTACGCCGATGTCGTCCGCCTGGAGGCCTCCGGACACTGGATCGAACTTCCGGTCTGGATCCAGCCGGGCATGGCCGACGATTCGGTCCATGTCACGCTGGGATACGGGCGTGACATTGTGAGCGAGCGCCCTGAGCGCAACACCAACTTCTTTGATCTCGACGACTACACGGACGTCTACGGCAAGGGAGCCATTTCCACGGGAGTGGGTGCCAATGCGGCGCCTTTGACCGTGGCAGGCGCCATTGCGTCCGTCGAGGTCACGAAGACGGCTGAAGGATACCTGGTGGCTTCCACGCAGGATCACGGCGCCATCGACGCCGCGCACGTCGGGGAAGAGGTCAAGAGCCGTGGTCTGTTCCGCATGGCCACCGTCGAAGAATACCGGGCCAACCCGGATTTCGTGAAGGGCGGCGAGCCTGCTCCGCTCAAGGAGGACTGGGAAGACTACCCGACGCTTTGGGAGGCCAACCACCCGAAAGAGTCGGTGGAGATGACGGCCTCCAACTACCACGCCAACCAGTGGGGGATGGTCATCGACCTGAACACGTGCACCGGCTGCAATGCCTGCGTCATGGCATGTCAGGCCGAGAACAACATCCAGGTGGTCGGCAAGGACGAAGTCGCCCGCGGACGCGAGATGCACTGGTTGCGACTCGACCGCTACTTCGTCTCCGGTGATGGTTCCTCCTACGAGGATCCGCAGATGGTCATCCAGCCGATGCCCTGCCAGCACTGTGAGAATGCTCCGTGCGAGCAGGTCTGCCCGGTTGCCGCTACGGTACACTCCCCGGATGGTACCAACCAGATGATCTACAACCGCTGCATCGGGACGCGCTACTGCGCGAACAACTGCCCGTACAAAGTGCGCCGGTTCAACTTCTTCAACTGGACGAAGAACCTTCCGGATACGCTGCACATGGCGTCCAATCCGAATGTCACGGTCCGCTCCCGCGGTGTCATGGAGAAGTGCTCCTTCTGCATCCAGCGCATCCGCGGTGCCAACAAGGTGGCCAATGTCGAGAACCGTGAGCTGCAGGATGGTGAGGTCGTGACGGCCTGCCAGCAGGTCTGCCCGGCCAACGCCATCACCTTCGGCGATCTTTCGAACCCTGACAGCGCCGTTTCGCGTCGCCGTCAGTCGGATCGTCGATACGAGCTGCTGGCCGAGCTCAATGTGAAACCGCGTGTCAGTTACCTCGGTCGGGTCCGCAACCCGAATCCGAACCTGGCCTGATCCACCCGCCTTCCAACGCAACAGAAAAACGCTACGCCTGTGAGTACGGCAAGCACGGACAAGACTCTCGCCCATCTGGCGGACTTCCACGATGAAGCACCGCTGGTGAAGGGGAATCTCTCGTTCCACGACATCACCGAGATCGTCTCCTCCCACACGGAGAAGAAGACCCCATTGGCCTGGTACGGCGCCTTCAGTCTGGCGCTGGCCGGGTTGATGCTGCTCGTGGGCATGATTGCCTACCTGTTCTGGAACGGAACGGGCGTCTGGGGGCTGAACAACCCGGTTGGATGGGGATACGCCATCGTCAACTTCGTCTTCTGGGTGGGTATCGGTCACGCCGGAACGCTGATTTCGGCCATCCTCTTCCTCTTCCGGCAGCAATGGCGTACGGCCATCAACCGCTCGGCAGAGGCCATGACGATCTTTGCCGTCATCTGCGCCCTGGTCTTCCCGACCATCCACGTGGGTCGTGTCTGGGCCATCTACTGGACGCTGCCGTTGCCGAACCAGATGGGCATGTGGCCACAGTTCAAGAGCCCGCTGCTCTGGGACGTGTTCGCCGTTTCCACCTACTTCACCGTTTCGCTGGTCTTCTGGTATATCGGTCTGGTGCCTGACCTTGCTTCCATGCGCGACCGCGCCAAAGGCAAGATCCGCAAGCTGGTCCTGGGCGTTGCCTCGATGGGATGGACGGGTGCCAACCGCCACTGGCGCAATTACGAGAAAGCGTACCTCCTGCTGGCCGCCCTGGCCACGCCGCTGGTGCTCTCGGTACACTCCGTCGTTTCCTTCGACTTTGCCGTTTCCATCGTTCCGGGCTGGCACACGACCATTTTCCCGCCCTACTTCGTGGCTGGAGCCATTTTCTCCGGTTTTGCCATGGTGGTCACGCTGCTGCTGATCGCCCGCAAGATCTACGGCGTCGAGAACATCATCACGGTGGACCACCTCGAGAAGATGAACATCATCATCCTTCTCACGGGTACGATGGTCGGTTTCGCCTACATCACGGAGTTCTTCATCGCGTGGTACTCCGGCGTGCAGTACGAGCAATATGCCTTCGTGAACCGCATGTTCGGACCGTATGCATGGGCTTACTGGACGATGATGTCCTGCAACCTCTTCTTCCCCCAGTTCTTCTGGTTCAAGAAGCTGCGTCGCAACATCACGTTCATGTTCATCATTTCGATCTTCGTGAACATCGGGATGTGGTTCGAGCGTTTCGTGATCACGGTTACGTCGCTGCACCGCGATTACCTGCCCAGCTCCTGGGACTACTACACCCCGACCGCTGTGGACGTCCTGACGTTTGTCGGAACGTTCGGTCTGTTCTTCACCCTCTTCCTGCTGTTCCTGCGCTTCATGCCGATGGTGGCCGTTGCGGAAGTCAAAGGCGTGATGCCCGAAGCCGACCCGCACTTCTACGATCATGAAGGCGATGGCCACGGTGCAGAGCACACGGTCGAGCCGACCACACAGCAGTAACCCGCATAACGAGTATCAACACACGCAGCCATGCTGAATCAACTGGCACGTGACGTAAAGGCGAGCATGAGCATCTATGATGCCGGCGATGACAAGGTCTATGGCCTTCTCGCCGAGTTTGCCCATCCCGGAGAGCTCCTGCATGCCGCAGAAGCCGTTCATGAAGCGGGATTCCGTCACTTCGACACGCACTCGCCGTTCCCCATCCACGGTATGGACAAGGCCATGGGTCTTGGCAACTCCGTGGTCGGCTGGATCACACTCGTAGGCGGTATCACGGGTCTTGGACTCGCCACCCTGATGCAGTGGTGGATGGGTGCGGTTGACTATCCGATCAACATTTCGGGCAAGCCGTTTTTCGCTGTCGAACCGTCGATTCCGATCATGTTCGAATTGACGGTTCTGCTGGCATCGCTGGCCACGGCTGCCGGCATGTTTGCCCTGAATGGTCTGCCGCGTCCCTACAACCCGCTCTTCTACTCGAAGAACTTTGTCCGGGTTACGGACGATGCTTTCTTCCTCCACATCGCCGCCAGCGATGACAAGTTCGATCAGGCTGCCACGGCGCAGATGCTGCAGGAACTCGGAGCGAGCAATGTTGAAACCATTCACGATCACGGAGTGGAGGACCAGGACTGAAGGAAGCCCCGGAGCTCCTCACAACCAGGATCATGACGAAACGCACACACTACATTTTCCCTGCCCTTCTGATGGCGGCCCTCGTGCTGTCGACCGGATGCCAGGGATCGCTCTCGGACAAGCCGCCGGTTCACCTGAACCAGAATATGGACTTCCAGCAGCGATTCGATCCCCAGGAATCGAACGACTTCTTTGCTGACGGACGCGCCATGCGCGCTCCCATCCGTGGAACGGTCGCTCGAGGTTATCTGAAGGACGATACCGCCCTCTGGACGGGACGGGACGCATCAGGCGACTTCGTGGACGACAATCCGCTGACGGTGGACATGGCGCTCCTCGAGCGCGGCCGCGAGAAGTACGAGATCTATTGCAGTGTCTGTCACGGCCTTGCCGGGGATGGACAGGGCATCATCATGACGGGAGGCTACGGATATGTGCCTGCCCCGACCTACCACAGCGACATGTTGCGGGCCCAGCCGGACGGCTACATCTACGATGCCCTGACCTGGGGTGTTCGCAGCATGCCGGGCTATGGCACGCAGGTGAAAGTGGAAGACCGCTGGGCCATCGTGTCCTACATCCGCGCCCTGCAGCGCAGTCAGGCTGCCTCGGTAAACGATGTACCCGAGAGCGAACGATAGACCCGAAACGCATCCTCATTGCAACCACGTGACCCGGCTACCGGGTAACCAAGAAGCGAAAGCGAATGTCTGAGACCGTAAAACGTAGTAATCCGCTGGTCTGGCTCATCGACCCATTGTCGTCGACGGCCGGCCAAGCTGACCCCGCCTACCGCTTTTCGTGGTCGAAGACTGCGTGGCTCCTGCCCCTCGTGATAGGGATTGCAGGCCTCGTAGTCAGCGCCGTGGGTTGGGCTACCGATTCCCACCAGTTCTACTTCTCCTACCTGATCGGCTGGGCATTCTGCCTCTCCATCGCGTTGGGCGCGTATTTCTTCGTGGTGATCCAGCACCTGACGAAAGCCCGCTGGAGCGTTGTCCTGCGCCGCATACCGGAGACGTTGCTCTGGTCTTTCCCGCTCCTGGCTGTCCTGAGCATCCCCGTCATCCTGGGCATGCACGATCTGTACCACTGGACGCACCATGACCTGATCGACCCGGCCAGTCCGACGTACGATCCGATTATTGCCGGCAAGGCTGGATACCTTAACACGCCGTTCTTCCTGGCTCGGCTGGCATTCTATTTCATCGTCTGGACGCTCGTCTCCCACAAGCTGTACTCGCTCAGCATCAAGCAGGACGTGGATCCTGATGCCTCCATCCCGCAGCGCCTGCGCAAGACCAGTGCCATCGGTCTGGTCCTGGGAGCCATCAGCACGGCCTTTGCCGGCATGGACATCCTGATGTCCCTCGACCCGCACTGGTTCTCCACCATCTTCGGCATCTACTTCTTTGCCGGCTCGTTCATGGTCATCATGGCTGTCATGGCTCTTTCGGCCATGGTCCTGCAGCGAAACGGCATGCTGAACGGCGTGATCAAGGTGGACCACTACCAGGACCTTGGCAAATTCCTGTTCGGGTTCACGGTGTTCTGGGCGTACATCGGCTTCAGTCAGTACATGCTCATCTGGTACGGCAACCTTCCGGAAGAGACCCTTTTCTACCGCCACCGCATGGAGCACGGATGGGAGACGTTCTCTGCCATTCTCCTCCTGGGGCACTTCATCATTCCGTTCGTGGTCCTCATCGGCCGCTGGTCCAAACGCCTCCTGCCCCTTCTGGGCTTCATGTGCGTCTGGATGATCGTCATGCACTGGTTCGACTACTTCTGGGTAGCCGCTCCGGTTCTTCATGGTGATCACGCTTCCATGAGCCTGTATGACATTGCCGCGTGGCTTGGCCTCTTCGGTGTTTTTGCCGGTGCCTTCATGTACCGCCTCAGCCGCCATCCGCTGGTCCCCCAGCGTGATCCGCGCCTGCACAAGTCCCTGACCTTCACCAATACCTGATTCGATCCATTCCCATGGGAGACGTACACAACAATCCCGGTGTCGAACCGGAGGACATCAACACGAACACGCTCTTCAGCGTCATCGGCGTGTCCACCGTTGTCGTGATCATACTGGTGGTGATCGGGTTCAACCTGGCCCAGCAGAAGTTCAAGGATGTCCAACTGGAAGTCACCGAGCTGACCGGCTATCCGGAGCTGCATGAGACCCAGATGATGGGCGCTTCCAAGCTGAGCAGGTATGAGGCCAACGATGACGGCACGTACCGCATTCCCATTGAGCGGGCGATGGAGCTTGAAGCCCGCGACGCCCAGTAGCATTCCAACGGCCTTTCGACGCATTCCAGCAAGCGACGCATCATCGGACGCTTTTTCCGACATAGCATTCTCATCCTGCTGCTGACCGGACTCGGTCAGTTGCCGGTTTTGGCCCAGGCCGATCAGGAGCGCCCTGCCAGTGAGCTGCCGGGAGCCCTGCGTGGCGTCGGTGTGGAGGAACAGTTGGGAAGCATGCTTCCTGCCGAGGCCGCCTTTCTGGACTCCGAAGGCCGCGAAGTAACCATTGGAGACTACCTGGAAAATGGTCGTCCCCTGTTGGTCAATTTCATTTACCACAATTGCCCGATGCTGTGCAGCATCACGCTCGAAGCGCTCGGCATGACCCTTTCCGACATGGATTGGACGCCGGGCCATGAGTTTGATGTCTTGTCGATCAGTTTCGGGGCAGGCGAGACGCCTGAAATGGCGGCCCGCGCAAAGGAGCGCATGGTGGCCAAGGTCGGTCGCGAAGAAGCGGCTGATGGTTGGCATTTCCTGGTGGGTGATTCCACCAGCATTGCACTCGTTACCCAGTCGGTCGGGTACTCGTTCAAATGGGTCGCCCAGACCCGCGAGTATGCCCATCCTGCTGTACTTGTATTCGCCGGGGAAGACGGAAAGGTCACCCGGTATCTACACGGCCTGGACCTGCCGGCGGACGATGTCCGCAAGGCACTGGTCGAGGCATCTGAAGGAACGGTCGGAACGGCGGTGGATCAGATCCTGATGTTCTGCTACCAGTATGATCCCGACTCCAATTCCTATGTCATTCATGCAACAAACCTGATGAAACTCGGTGGGATACTCACGTTGATGGTCATCGGCATCGGCCTTTTCGTCTTCTGGCGAAAAGAGGGCGATGGTCGGACCGTCCGGATCCCCCGCCCGGCATCAGGTTGATTACTCAATAAAGAGGAAGAATCCACAATGGGCGATAACGGATCTGTCTGGTTGCCAGACCCCGGTACAGCTCTCGCAGGAGAAGTTGATTCCCTGTTCTGGTTCGTGTTCTGGACCAGTGCCATCATCTTCGGGATGGTCATTCTGGCCAAGCTGTACTTCATGACGAAGTACAAGCGGACCAGTGAGCAGGATGTCCCGCAGCCGGTCGAAGAGAGCAAGGCGTTGGAAGCGGTATGGATCGTGGTCCCCACGATCCTGACCCTGGTGGTGTTTACCTGGGGCTTCGACGTCTTCGTGAAGCTCAACAGCGCACCACCGGATTCGTACCAGATCAACGTACGTGCACAGCAGTGGTCGTGGGAATTTGCCTATGACGAAGGCGCCACGTCCTATACCGAGCTCTATGTGCCTGTCGGTGTGCCGGTCAAACTGAACATGACGTCGGCCGATGTGCTCCACTCCTTCTACGTGCCCTCCTTCCGCGTCAAGCACGACGTGATTCCGAATCGGTACACCTCGGTCTGGTTTCAGGCAGAGGAAATCGGCGAATACGACATCCACTGTACAGAATACTGCGGAACGCAGCATTCCGGCATGAATGCCAAGGTGGTGGTTGTATCCGAGGAGGATTTCGCAGCCTGGATTGCCGAGCAGAGTCAGGATCTGCCGCCTGCCGTACTCGGTCAACAGGTATTTGCCCAGTGCCAGGCCTGTCATTCGATTGACGGAACGCCTGGTATCGGCCCTTCCCTTGCCGGTATCTACGGAGAAGAGCATGCCTTCACCGATGGAACGACGGCTGTTGTGGATGATGACTACCTCCTGGAGTCCATCATCAACCCGATGGCCAAGATCCGCGAAGGATACCCACCCGTCATGCCCGCCGGATTCTCTGCGCTCTCGCAGAAGCAGCTGGACGGTCTCGTAGCCTACATCAAATCGCTCGAGTAGTCCGCACCCCGGACCATTTCAAGGAATCGACAAGCGCATACCCAAATGAGTCATTCTGCACCTGGGCTTCACTATTTGAACCACGACAAGGGTTTCAAGTCCTGGGCCCTTTCGCTGGATCACAAACGCATCGGCGTCATGTACATGGTGGCGGTGTCCCTGGCCTTCCTGGCCGGCGGCATCCTGGCCATCCTCGTCCGTCTCGAACTTCTCGGGCCGGGTGAGACCATCATGGGGCCGGACGCCTACAACCAGTCGTTCACGCTTCATGCCGTACTGATGATCTTTGCGTTCATCATTCCGGCCATCCCTGCCGTCATGGGCAACTTCGTGTTGCCCATCCAGCTCGGAGCCAAGGACGTGGCGTTTCCACGCCTCAACCTGGCATCCTTCTACATCTACCTGATCGGTGCCGCCATCGCGATGACGGCGCTTGTGAACGGTCGTATCGATGGTGGCTGGACGTTCTACGCCCCGTACTCGACGAGCATCGGTAACGGTATCCTGTTCGTGACAGCCGGGGTGTTCGTGATGGGCTTCTCGTCCATCCTGACGGGACTGAACTTCATCGTGACGGTGCACAAAATGCGGGCTCCGGGTCTGACCTGGAACCGACTGCCGCTCTTCATCTGGTCCATCTATGCGACGTCCATCGTGCAGGTGCTGGCCACACCGGTCATCGGTATCACGGTGCTGCTGCTTTTCCTTGAGAAGGCGCTCTCCATCGGGATCTTCGACCCGGCGCTTGGCGGAGATCCGGTCCTGTTCCAGCACTTCTTCTGGTTCTACTCGCATCCGGCCGTGTACATCATGATCCTGCCGGCCTTCGGCGTGATCTCCGACCTGATGGGCACGTTCTCCCGTCATCAGGTGTCCGGCTATAAATTCGTGGCGCTCTCTTCCGTGGCCATCGCCTTCCTGGGCTTCCTGGTCTGGGGACACCACATGTTCGTATCCGGCCAGTCGGCCGTATCGTCCATCGTCTTCTCGCTGATCACCTATCTGATCGGTATTCCTACCGGTGTGAAGGTCATCAACTGGGTGCAGACGATGTACAAGGGCTCGGTGCAGCTCAAGAGCCCGATGCTGTATGCCATCATGTTCCTCTTCACCTTTTCGATTGGTGGATTCACGGGAATCATGCTGGGCGTACTGGCCATCGACGTTCACCTGCACGACACGTATTTCGTGGTGGCCCACTTCCACTATGTGATGATGGGTGGCAACGTGATTGCCGCACTTGGCGGGCTGCATTACTGGTGGCCCAAGATCTTCGGCAAGATGTACAACGAGTTCCTGGCAAAGATTGCAGCCGCACTCGTGTTCATCGGGTTCAATGTGACGTTCTTCCCGCAGTTCATCCTGGGTGCCCAGGGCATGCCGCGTCGGTACTATGACTACCTGCCGCAGTATGAGAGCCTGCATGCGCTGTCGACCTACGGCTCCTGGATCCTGGCCGCTGGCCTCTTCCTGATTGCCGGATATCTGATCGCTTCGCTGATCAGCGGCAAGAAGGCCGGTCTCAACCCGTGGGGTGCACTCACGCTGGAGTGGACGCACACGACCACACCGCCGGATCACCACAACTTCCACGACACGCCGGTTGTCACGCGCGGCGCATACGACTTCCACCTGGCAGGCCACCTGTTCCAGAATGGTGGTGAAGTCTCGGAGCTCGATCTCGGGGGTGATGGCGCCGCCAATACCCCGGATGAAGCTCCTGTCCCACACGAACCTGCTCACTGAACAGGCCGGATGGCTCTGAAACGAACCAACTAACAATGGCAAACCCGCACACCAACCAACCGGCCCACGTCAAACACTACTTCGTGTCATCGGAGCAGCAGTTTGACGCTGCAAAGATGGGCATGTGGCTGTTCCTGGTCACGGAGATCCTGCTCTTCTCGGGCATGTTCGTGGCCTATACCATCTACCGTTCATGGCATCCGGAAACCTGGACGGCCCTTTCCACGGCACTCGACTGGAAACTCGGCGGTCTGAACACCATCGTGCTTCTGGCCTCTTCGTTTACCGTGGCCATGGGGATCAACCAGATCCAGCGAGGCAACCAGAAAGGTCTGTTGATCAACCTGGTCCTGACCTTCGTCTTTGCCGGCATGTTCCTGGTGGTCAAGTACTTCGAGTACTCGGCCAAATTCGAACATGGACTCTTCCCGGGCGCCGCGTTTGACCCGCACGGCGTGTCCCACGGCTTCGACTACGCCACGTACAATGTGCCTTACGGTCCCCAGTTCTTCTCGATCTACTTCGTGATGACGGGGATTCACGGTTTCCACGTGTTGGTCGGGATGGGGCTTTTCGCCTGGATCACGGTCAAGGCATTGAAAGGACGTTTTTCGGCGGAGTATTACACCCCGGTCGAGAACTGCGGTCTTTACTGGCACCTGGTGGACATCATCTGGATTTTCCTCTTCCCGCTGCTCTACCTGATTTGATCCGGGGCTGCGTGGCCATCGGTCACGGCTCCACCCGCTCATTCCCGCACGACACCTATTTCGATATACACGATGTCACAAGATCACGGACACCACATCGTTCCCGTCAAGACGCTCGTTGCCGTATTCGGCGTTCTCGTATTCCTGACGGTACTCACGGTCGTTCTGGCCCAGTTCCATTTCGGTGCACTTGAAGTACCGATTGCCCTGGGGATCGCCTTCACCAAGGCTGCCTTTGTCGTCATGATTTTCATGGCGCTCAAGTGGGACAACCGGGTCAATGCCACCATCCTGGCGGTCGGCTCCCTGTTCGTTCTCGTTTTCATTTCGTTCATCCTGCTGGACACCGAATTCCGCGGTGACCTGAGCAATACGACGGAAACGACGATCATGGATCAGCAGCGCATGGACGAAGGACTTGAGGGACGCGAGCCGGCTCGTTCGGACATCTCGTTCAACCGCTAGGTTTACCCTCGCACTTCGGTATACCCACCACGTCGGACTTTCGGGCCGGGCGATCGCAGATCGCCCGGCCCTTTTTTTGTCAGTCCATCGCGTAACATCCTGCGGACCTCGGACGTTGATGTGGTATGCAGACCGCAATCCTCATAACCGGCTTACTGTCTCTCGGCGCCCTCCTGGGATGGATGTTCTGGGCAGCCAGTCGCATCCTGAATGAAGACAGGATTGCGCAAGCAGCCAAGCACGTGGAGTGGGTGCGCGAAACGCGCATGCCGGCCGGTCAGCGGTCCTTGCGATTCAAGGACATTCGTGAGCGGGAAGCGGAGCGCATGGCCACCATCCCCGAGGAGGTGGACTACCTCTACGATGAAGGGTATTCGGTCGGTTGGCCGGAAGAGTGGACGGACGACGTCATGCTGCGCCGGAACTGATAAAGCAGGTCCGCCAGGTCGCAGGTTGAACAACTGCCTGTCAGGATCAGAGCGACTTCAGCATGTCGAGTTGGCCATTCAGGAACGTGGCCAGGGATTTGTGCCCCGAAGACAGAGTCTTGCGAAGATTCTTGTCCTCAATGCCCATGTGACCCGTCACGATCTTGACCATCTGACACAGTTTGCCGTGTGTGGCGGCCACGTAGGCCACGGCGTAACCCGACATGTCGCTGATGTCCGCTATCCGCTGCCAGTAGGACAGCTCCGTGGCACCCTGCACCGTGTGATCCTGGGTGACCAGCGTGACTTCGGTGAGTCCCTCAAAAGGTACGCTGAGCGGCATGCGGGGATAGGTGGGTGCCGACAACTCGATCCGGTCGCCCTCGAAAACCTGTGCTACACTGACCAGATCGCCGACATTCAGGTCTTCACTCAGGGCCGTGCATGTACCGGCGTGAACCAGCGAGGTGACATTGTTGGTCCGAAGCAGACGTTCCGTCCGAAGCGCAGCCTTGATCTTGCCGATGCCCAGGATGGATACCAGGAAATGGTCGTCATGGAACGACTCGCCTTCACCAAGGCCATCAAAACGGCCTCGCTCATACGTAGCCAGGAACGGCTGCGCTTCCTCTACGGTCGAAAAAACAATTCCGGTCATTGAACAGTAGGTTGGGATCTGGGTATGAGGCCCTTCCGGAACGCCGTCGTGCCGGATCGCCTGCAGCCGGCGCATCGCCGGCAAGACGTAAGAAACGAACAAGCGCGTCAGGATGAAAGTTGTCGACCTGCTCACCGATGGAGACGCTCCCCGGGTTTCTTTCGAGATCGTACCACCCAAACGAGGCAGTACACTCGCCGAGATCCTGGAAATCGTTGATGAACTCAGCGAGTTCGATCCGCCGTTCCTGGATGTGACCTCCCATAGCGCCCAGGTGTACTACGAAGAGCAGAATGACGGCAGTTGGCGCCGGCATGTGAAGCGGAAACGGCCGGGAACGTTGGGCATGTGCGCAGCCATCAAGGGCCGCTATGGCATCGAAACCGTGCCCCATCTTCTGTGTCGTGGTTTCACGCGCGAGGAAAGCGAAGATGCCCTCATCGAATTGAACTATCTGGGCATCCACAATGTCATGGCGCTGCGCGGCGACGACACCGGATACCAGAAGCCCATTTCCGTGGATCGGACCCGGAATGAGTACGCCATCGATCTGGTCCAGCAGATTGCGGACATGAACCGGGGACAATACCTCGAGGAATTGATCGACGCCTCGCCTACGGAATTCTGCGTCGGAGTGGCCGGATATCCCGAGAAGCATTTCGAAGCACCGAACATCACCTGGGATGTCCTCAACCTCAAGAGGAAGGTGGACGCTGGTGCCGATTATGTCACTTCGCAGATGTTTTTCGACAACGCCTCGTTCATCGGTTTCGTGGAGAGTTGCCGCGACGTAGGCATTACGGTGCCCATCGTTCCCGGACTGAAGATCCTGACGAAGAAGCGCCAACTGCAGAGCCTGCCAGCACGTTTCCACCTTCAGATTCCCGAAGCCCTGGCTGCCGAGTGCGAGGCCGCCAAGAACGATGATGAAGTGGCTCAGATCGGAATCCAGTGGGCACTCAGGCAGTGTGAGGGTCTGATGGAAGCAGGATTCAACAACCTGCACTTCTACATCATCCAGACGCCACAGCACGTGCGGGAAGTGGTTCGCTCGCTGCGGAAGATGGCTTGAGGATACCCGGCCGGAAGCTCTGACGGGGTTTTTCCTTCGCAATCGGTCGCGGGCCGACAATTCCTGATCAGCCGTTCAACCGGGACAGGTAGTGGTCTTCCAGCGCGCGCATGGCATCCCGCTGTTCGTCCGTGGCGTCGTCGTGTCCGCACAGGTGCAACATGCCATGAACGGCGTAGCGCTCCAGTTCTTCCTGCACGGTGACCTCGAACTCGGCGTGGCGCTCCTGCGCCGTTTCCACGTCGATGTACACTTCGCCTTCGATGGGGTCTTCTTCGAGGAGAAAGGAGATGACATCCGTGTGCCAGTCATGACCGAGCCATTCCTTGTTCAGTTCGAGGACGGCAGCATGATTGGCAAAGACGATGCCGACGGATGAAAAGGAGAGTCCCTCGCCTGCAAAAACAAGCCTGGCCAGACAGTCCAGACGTGCGTGGTCCGGACAGATTGCCGGGTCGATATCGTCCGAGATGGAGACGGCCAGAATCGACTCGTCAGGATCGGATGGCTGAACGGAATCGATGGGATCAGCCAAGGTCGCCGAACAGATCTTCCGTAATCGACAGCGCTACACTGCTCATGATGAGCTCTGGTGGAAGCTGCGTGAAGTCAGTGGACAGGAGGTTCGTATCCACATTGGCGTAGAGGGAGCAACCAGCGTTGCGTTCCACCACCAGGCCATTTGCCGTATCGCCGCTGCGAGCCACAAACAGGACTTCGCCCAGATCCTCGCTGCTCTTGAACCCCGTACAACCTTGCAGTTGAAGGAACGAGGCAGGTGCATACACGGACACGAGGGTCGTGAAATCGGCATCGGTCAGGCCCGGAGAGGACACCTTGCGATGGATTTCCAGCGTGATGCGTCGACCGCTGTCCTCATCCGACAGCTCGAAGCGAGCCATGGAGTCGTCTTTCTTGGCCTGTACGCCCAGAACGGTTTCGATGCGTTCGATATCGGCGTCTGAAAACGAAAACGTCATGGTTACGTGAAACTGACCTTGGGGAGGTTGCTGGCCGGGTCAAGATACCTGCTCCTTGACCCAAATCCAATGTGGGGGCCCGGTTGGCACTCTGGGATCATGTGAGTTTGAGGCAGGTGGGAACCCCTTGTCGGGATGACAATTTCCTTGAAATCGCCCGTGGCTCCCTGTCCGGCACTTCCTTTACGGGAGGGGGAGCGGATGTTTCAGCAGCGCATCAACCTCCATGTCATCTCCCCGAAACGTTCTCATTCTGTCAGCTCTTCTGGGGGCCGTTGGCGTTGCAGCCGGTGCATTCGGCAGTCACGTGCTGGCCGACGTACTCTCCCCCAAGGATCTGGGCACTTACGGAACGGGGATCTCCTATCTGCAGTGGCATGCCGTGTATCTGTTTGCCCTTTCCTGGATCAGCCTCAAATACGACAACAATGGATTCCTCTGGGCGCGACGTTGCGCTTTGGGGGGTATCCTGTTCTTCACGGGCAGCCTGGTCGCCCTTTCATTGACTGGCATATCCATCCTGGGCGCCGTGGCTCCCATTGGAGGTACGCTGCTGATAGCATCCTGGCTCTTGACCGCTTGGGGAGCCCGTCAGGTCGCGCTCTGATTATTCGCCTTCTTCCTCGAAGAGCAGCGTGATGCTGGGCGCCAGCGCATGCTCGCGGGCCAATTGCAGCAGCGCTTCGGCTACCTCGTCTGCCGTTTCGAAGGTGTCCACTTCCCGGGAATCAACGGCCAGGGCATACCCGATGTCATCCGGTTCTCCAGGCTCGTACTCTTCCCAGTCCGTTGCCTCTTCAAGCACAAACAGTCCATCTTCGGGTGCGAACGAGGCGACGTAGCGCTCGCACTGTTCTTCGGTGTCGATCAGGCTCAGGTTTCCCAGTGCCTCATATTCCTCGTCGTAGAACAGGGTCTCTGCGATGAGGCGAAGGACGAATTGGTCAGTGTCAAACACAGGCATGGGCTGGCTCCTTCCGGAATCGGATCGTCCGGAACGATCAGTGAGTGGATACGCCTTCAAGATACATCCTGAGCCATGCCTGTGCATCATCCGCTTCCAGCATCCGGATGTCAGCGTCGAACACCTGGCCCATGTGGTGGGCTACCCGATCCTCGACCTCCGTGCGGTCCAGTTTTTCGAGCAATTCCATCTCCATGGAGCCCACCCCGCGATCCGTGATGCCGCACGGGACGATCATGTTGAAGTGGTCCAGCTCGGGGGAGACATTCAGTGCAAATCCGTGCATGGTGACCCAGCGACTGCATCGGATGCCCATGGCGCACAACTTGCGCTCGTTGCCTTCGTCCCCGGTCACCCAGACCCCGGTGCCCTTGTCGAATCGGCTTGCTTCGATTCCGAAATCGGCACACGTCCGGATGATGACCTCCTCCAGGTCACGCAGGTATCGGTGGATGTCAGTGTAGAAGCGGTCCAGGTCGAGAATGGGGTAGCCCACGATCTGACCGGGTCCGTGATAGGTGATGTCACCACCTCGGTCTATCCGTACGAAGGTGGCACCCGCGGCTTCCAATTCGGTCTCGGAGGCCAGGAGATGAGAATCATCCCCGCTTTTGCCGAGCGTAAAGACCGGGGGATGCTCGACCAGCAGGGCAACGTGGGGAAGGTCTTGAGGCGCTTCGGAGCGCTTGTTGGTCACCAGGAGCTGCTGCAGTTGCTTCTGCAGCTCCCAGGTCTCGACATAGTCGGAGCGACCAAGGCGGCAGAAGACGATCTGTTGGCGAGCGGTAGTCATCGGGATTCGGCGTTCGGTGCCAAGGTCGCCATTGCGGGTCACTTGTGCCCGGGTCGGCTTTCGAGGTCAGTTCGCGATGCTGACGCGGATGTTGAACGTTCCGTTGATGTTGACGGACGACGGCTGCCGCGAGTCCTCGGAATCGAATTTCTCGTACTTCAGCGTGAAGTCGGCCTGGACGCGGTTGGAGAACTGGTACGCAATACGCGGCGTCATGATCAGGCGCGTGTGGGCCGTGACCAGGGAAATGTTGTCCCCCTCAAGTGCATTCTGCAGGGTGAACTCCGGATCCGTCACAGCCTGCTCCAGGGCACGGCGCAGACGCAAGCGCTGATCGAGGGTCTCGCTGCGCGTGATGTTGAGCTGCAGCTGCAGACGGTTGTTGAGTTTCCGGAAGAAGGGCAGCTTCAGGCCGGATTTCTGGTAGCCGATCGTGACGCCCAACTCGGTCGTCTTGTTTTCGCTGACTTCAAAGTTGGCTGTACTGAGCGAATAGGAGTTGCTCTTCGACCAGGTAAAGCCGGTCGTGACCGCTCCCTTCCAGCTGATGTCCACGCCGATGAGGGGGCGGAAGCTCTCGTTGATTCGGACGTTGTTGATCTGGTATTCCTCAACGGCAAACTCGATTCGACGCGAACCGAGGTCCACCGTGCGCAACGTGTCTTCCGAGGCAAAGGCGGTGTTGGTATTGAAATCTGCGGCATAATCGCCTGAGTAGGCATGGCGCAGCGATACGTTCTGTGTCAGGCGGCGCAGGATCGGCCAATCCGAGAGGCCCGAATAGGTGATCTGCCAGGTCGGTTTCGGGAACGGGGCAACGCCGAGCTGATCCACGGTGGAAGCCCCCCGGACAAAGGCCTTGCGGAAGTCATCGACCACCGAGGAGTTGGTCAGGGGGGAGCGTCCATCGCCGTTGGCATCCGGGATCAGGATGGGGTCTTCCTCTCCGGTGGCAATGAAGTCTGCGTAGTACGTGTCCAACTGGCTCTGGAAGAGGCTCAGGTAATCGGACCCGAAGGCCCAGACCGAGGCTTTGTTGCTGCCGCTCTGGGTGATGGTGGTGTCGACGCCGATGATGTTGCCGATATCGTCGATGGCCGGACGGAACGTGAACGTTTCGCTTTCGGTGAGGTCCAGATTCCAGTTGAGGGTGACGTTCAGCGCCTGCGAAGGGTTGAGCGTGGTGCGTCCCTGGAATCGCTTGCTGTCGTTCAGGAGGTCGGAAACCTGCAGCGATGGATCCACGATGCGGTCCTCAATGTCAAACTGTCGGTCGAAGCCGAACCGGTAGCCAAGCGACGCGCCGTTGCCTTTGAGGGCATCACGCAGGCCATAATAGGTGGTCACATCCAGCAGGTTGCCATCCGCGTCGAAGACGGGCGTGCCCACATTGGAGGACGAGGACGTACGCGAATCCTGATAGGTCAGATTGAAGTCCCGGATGCCCGTTACGGTCAGCATGAGCTGACGAGCGTAGGAAGCCAGACGTCCCGAGAATCCCGGCCCATCCTCTTCCTCCTCGGCTTGCTGGTTGGCCCGTTGTTCAGCGGGCAACTCATCCGGCATTTCCACGCCGCTTTCCTCGGCCAGACGCCGTGCCTCCCGTGCTTTTTCGCGCGCTTCGCGCGCAGCTTCCTTGCGCCGGCGCGCAGCGTCTTTTGCTTTCTGGTAGTCGTCCTGGGCCTCCTCGATGGACTCGTAGAACGCAAATTTGCGCCACAGATCCTGGATGCGCAGTGAGACGCCTCCTCGAAGTTCGACACCGTTGCGGATGGCCGCTCCATTGTTGCGCCCTACCGGTCCGTTCTGCCAGTCGAAGGTGGCATTGTAGCCGATGTCCTGGACCTGGATCCAGTTCAGGAATCCGATGGAGCGGAGCTGCGGACGGAACGAGGCCCGGAAGACCTGACCGTGGGTTTCCGTACGCGGGGTGATGCCTCCCCAGAGGAAACGACCCAGAACGTTCGTTCCGGAGACCACGTCCAGTTGTCCGACCTGGAAGGCATTGGCCAGTTGGTCATCCGGAACCAGACCGGCAGCGATGACCTCGTCCAGGCTCGTGCCGAAGAACGTGGTGTCTGGCGTGACCACGTTGTAAAGCGTATCCACACCCGCCGTGTTGAAGCTCTGACGCGTGTTGGTGTCAAAACTCAGGTTCAGGAAGTTGAACGGATTGTACTGGAACTGGAAATCACGCCCGTGGGTGAACGTGTGTTTTTCACGCAACGGGAAGCGGACATCCAGGGGGGTGGCCGTGGTGTCTCCAGCCGCGACGATCGGGCGCTCCCTGGTTTGGGAGAACTGGCGCTGGAACGTACCCGAGGTTGAAACAAGGGACGGTAGGTAGTTGAAGTTCAGTCCACCGAGGGTCCGCAGGAGTGGCACCCCATCCAGGAAGAAGAAGGGCCGGATGGTCTTCGGGTTACGGGTCTGGAAGCGGTATCCCATGGAGCTGGACCAGCGCCACGAGTCATTGACCTCCTGGGACGGGCTGCGTCCGTTGGACTCGGCCTGTGAGTAGGACAGCGAAATGCCATCGACCGTGTTGCGCAGGATCTTGCTGCGAGAGCCGGTTTTGGCGAGACGCGTCGATAGGCTCTTCGAAAGTGTATAGGTCTGGGCGGCTTCCGTGGCTTCCGTCTTGGCTTCATCCTTCTCCTGGACGGTAAGGTCGTCGCGTTCGTCAATCTGGTCCAGGATCTCTTCCAGTCGGATGTCACCACGCGTCGGTGAGAAGCGCGGCGTCGTGGTGTTCGACTGAATCTGCATGTTGACGGGAAGGGACCATCCGAAGCGCTCCGGTATCAGCTTGTCCGCGTTGACCTCCGTCGTTACGGTCCAGTTGTTGATGTTCAACTGTTCGCGCTCGCCGAGGCTGGAGGAAAGCGATCCGAATCCATCTGTCTGACGCTGGAAGCTGGCCTTGATGCTGCCCAGGTCAGCCAATTTTATATCCATGTTGGAGAGGGCCGCCCAGCCGTTCTCCGAGTCGTACCCCGCCACGCGGAGTTCGTTGACCCAGACGGTGATGTCTTCGAGGATGTACTCCGATCCGAAGAGCGTGGAGTCGGCCGGGTTGCGCACACCGATCACGATGGAGTTGACCTTGCCGAGTGACGGTGTCCCTCGGATGCCGAGACGGGTGCCTGGGGGGGCAAACTCCGCGGCATCCGGAGAATCAGCCGTTGTCAATTCCCCGTTGGTCGTGCTCCAGAAAGTGGAATCGGTGGGAAAGGCGATGCGGTCCCTGGCCACTTTGAGCTGGTTGAGCGCTCCGAGTTCGATGTTCATCGATCCGAGATCCCGGAACTGGCCGTCGAAATCCACGGCCGTTCGCCAGAGTTCATCCGAGCTGGCCGCGTTTTCAAAGGAGGGCGTCAGTGGCTGCTCGTACTCGTAGTAGTCGTTTGTCTCGTTCGAACCGAGGCGTACGAACAGGGTGGCCTTTGTCCGGCTCTCGTCCAGGGGAAGGGAGGCCAGATCCGTCCCATCCGCCAGCTGTCCGTGGGCATGCACGAACATGCGCAGGTTGGAGTACTTCAGGAGGTCCAGCCCGGTATTCTGCGTCTTGAAGATGGCCCGTTGCTGCCCGGGGCCGAGGTTCTCGGCGCGGATGACCAAGGACTGCTCGCGGGCATTCTGCACGCGGCCCGACGCCAGACGGGACTGGCTGACGACTGCTCCGATGGGAGGCTGGTACGTCTCGGCGTTCTCCTCGTTGTTGATGCTGGAGATGGTCAGTCGCGTCTCGGTGCCGGTCGTGTCGAATGGGGTTTCCCGCTCGAGCGTGATGGCTTCCGACTTCTGCCACTGGGATCCGACCAGTTCGAGTGAAGCAAAACGCGCCGTGAACGGCACTTCGTGACCTGTCGTCCAGATCCGGATGAACTCGATGAGGGAGAAATCCTGGATGTCGCCGACGCGACGCGTGAACTGCTGGACCGGGATGCGCACCTGGTACCATCCTGTTCCGTTTCCATCGGCATCCGTGACTTCGCCGACGATGTAGTCATCCACGCGCTGGGGAGCGGCCAGGGAGTCCAGCGACTGCTTGGAAAGCGGGATTTCGTACTGGAAGTAGCTGTTCTCGGTGTCGACCGTCGAGTTCAGGTTGCGGTCCTCCGAATCCGGGAATCGGGAGTTGCCTCGACGCACCGATGTATTGTTGGCCAGCTTGGTCTGCGTTTCGAACGCGTTCAGTTCATGGCCGGCAAAGTACTTGCTGAAGTGCTGCTGGAAGGTGGCCGGGGCAGGGAAGTACTCCGAGTTCTGGTAGTACTGGGTATTGCCGAAATAGTGGTAGTCGTCTCCCGAAGGGTCAGCCAGCGCCTTGGCCACCTCCGCGCGGTAGCGGGGATCGCTTGAGTTGCGGTCCAGGCTGTTGAGAAAGTCTGCAAAATGGACTTCCTCCGTGGCGAAGGGCGGGTATTCGGACGAACCACTCGACAGACCATCCAGTCCAAGGTCTTCCGTACGGCGCGAGGCATCATCGATATCGACCACACTGTTCTGGGCACCGGTGGGGCTACGTCCCCAATTCAGGATGCCGCCTTCCGTGATGGTGGCCGTCGAGAGTCCATCCTCGTTGTTCAGCTTCTCATCGGGCAGGATATCCTCGGAAATGGACCCGAGATCGACATACAGTTTGGCGTCGTGGCCCGCATCCTCCTGGGCATTCTCGGGGAAGGGCCGGAAGACGAACTCCACGAAATCGATGTTCTTCAAACTGAAGTCCGTGAAGCCTTCCGGCAGGCGCTGTGTCATGCCCCCCCACGCCGACTTCGGATTGTCGAGGAAGCCTCGAAGGTCCCGCGTGTAGTTGTAGGGACCGCGCTCGTTGGGATTGAAGTAGATGTCGTAGGTCTCGAGCGTGGGATCGATCTCGGCCCGGGTGTCCCTGTTGGGGAAGACTTCGTCGATACGGAAAATCCGGATGGCATCGGCATTGAAGGCGATCGTCGGGATTTCGCGCAGCATGTTGGCGTTGATCCGGTACCACGCGAAGTTGCCTCGCCAGTTGGTCCGGAGGGAGTCCGACTGGATACCCGTGGCGGGACCGAAGCGATCCACGGCACCGATGGAGTCGGGCGCCGAGGCCAGTCCCCAGGAGCCGGGCTGCATCATCGTGAAGGTGTTCTCGAAGCCTTCGAAGTCATCGATGTAGGAGGTACCGCCGAGTTCATCCCGGTTGAAGTCCCGTCCGGCGTCCTGCAGTTCCCGCCGGGTACGCTCGAAGGCCACGGTCTGGGTATTGCCCGGCCGGAGCTGGGCAAACTCCCCGCTGAGGGAAATGCTCGATGGCTCCCTGGTCTGCAGGAGGGGTACGTAGTCGATGGCCCGAGTCATCCAGCGCGGCTCGAGTTCGATGGCTCCATCCACGCCCCAGATGGTGTTGGAGATGGGTTCCTCGCCGATGCGGAACTTGTCGATGGGCGACTGCTGGTTCATGCGCATGACGGTGGCGCCCAGGGACAACCGTTCGTCCATCGTGTAGTCAGCCCGCATCCCGATCAGGGTCTTCTTCTGGATGTTGAAGAAGGAGTTCTGTTCGAACTCGATTTCGATATCGCGGCCGGCGGTGAGGAAGGCCGGGTTGATGATCTGGACAAGACCCGTCCCGGAGTACTCCACCACGAAGTCCGTGCCTTCCGTCAGCGGCGTACCACCTGACGTGACGCGAACGGAGCCCGGAACGACTCCGGAAAATGCGTTCAGGTCATACGAGGACTGGACCGACCCGCGGTACGATCCTCGAATGCGGTATACGTCGTGCTGGCTGTTGCGGCGTGCGTTGGCCTTCTTCTGGCTGTAAAGCGTCTCGAACACATAGATCTCGCGCAACCCATCCTGCGCTGCAGCCGTGCCGCCCCCGGCCGTGATGACATTCGAAATGCGATTGCCGAAGGGTTCGAGGTACGGAAATATGAGTGTGCCTTCGCCGGGTACGATGGTGTAGTTGACCAGGAAGTCGAACTGGTCATCTGCCACGAGCGCCTGATCCTCGTTGACGCGGTCCAGACCGGTCAACTGCAGGATGGTGTTGGTGCCGCCGACACCCGGCAGCGTCTTTGAGGCTGTTTTCCCCGGGGGCTCGTAGTAGACCTGGAGATCGAATTCGTTGGGCTGGATGCTGCGGCCGGGCAGGCGGTAGATGTTGCGCATCTCCAGATACCATGCGGCCGGGTTGAAATCGGCTTCCGGGGCAGGCTGGCGAAGCTGGACAGGACGGATCAGCTTCAGGACGATCTTGTCTTCGTTCTGACCTCCATCGGATCCCCCGGTGTCGGTCGAGAAGTCACCCACCTGGTAAGTGCGGCCTCCGGCGCGGAAACGGAATGCCACGGCCAGGGCCTCGCTTTCCTGGATGCGCTGGCGCATGGTCACGTAGCCCAGTACCTCGTCCACATCGTAATCCCGTCCGCGCTCGAGTCGCTTGAACTTCCCGACCTGGAAATCCGAGGAGGACAGGTTCTTGACTGTTTCGAGGTAGGACCCCGGTGCTGCATCCCCGTCCCTCAGTTCGGTGTCGATTTCGCCACCGTCGGCATCGTCGTACTGGTCGATGTCGTTGCCGGGAAGACGTTCCTGGGAGTATTCGTTGGCCTGGGACAGGACTTCCTGCGCCTCGCCGAGGTCCACCATGGCCACGACCTGCCGGACGTTTTCCTCTTCCGGCCGGGTAGGCATGAGTTTCCAGACCTCGATTTCCGTGATGCGCTCGAAACCGTTGGCCACACGGATGTTCGGCGGGTCGGACAGCGCGTCCTCGAACCGGTTGCGGAAGTAGTAACTGAGGAAGAAGTGCGTGGCTTCGTCGTAGTCCGTCGGGCGCAGGTCGAATTCCGTTTGCTCGGATCCGCCTTCAATGTTCAGGCTGTTCGATTGGCCTTCCTGCTGGGACATGACCGTCGTCAATCGGACGCCACCCAGCTGGAATTCGCTCTTGATACCGAAGAGGCTCTGTCCACCACGGATCAGGCTGGACGGGGTCTGCAGGAAGACGTTACCGGCCTCGATCTTCTGAACGATCTCGTCCTCGTAGCCCGTGTACTCCAGTTTGAGCTGGTTCTGGAAGTCGAACTGGTTGCGCGAGTCGTAATTGACGTTGATGCGCAGTTTGTCCCCGATCGTTCCGGTGATGCCGAGGCTGAGGTCCTGCTTGAATTCGGGGTCGAGCTGGGAAGGCTTGCCCGTAATGGATACCTGCTGATCGCTCTTCCTGTAATCGAAGCCCGCGTGGATGTCGGCGGTGCCGTTTACGCGCAAATCCACCTCGTTGGCGCCGAAGATGGTCCGGAAGGCACTCTGCCGGCCTCCAGGAACAACAATGTTGAATCCAAGGCCGCCGCGCCGACGCTGCTCGTCCTGCCGCTCGCGCTGAATGATGAGTTCTTTCCAGTTCTCGTCCAGATCCTCATCCAGGCGGGCCGCACGGTATTCATCGAACTCGAGCCGCACCGGGTAGCGCGCATCCCATTCACCGACCTTTTCCCGGACGGTGTAGGCGCGGGCCAGCGTGTCGAACTCCACATCGTAGCGCCACCACTGTCCAAGGGATGGAGACATGACCAATCGATTCCGCTTGCGGGGGGTTGCACTCCAGGCATCCCGTTTGAAAGCCGGGATGTAATCCCATACCAGGGCCGAGTCGGGGACGAACAGGGAATCGACCAGCAGGCTGTCCACATCGAGCGTGTCGACGGCAACGGAGTCGGTATCGGCCAGGGCAATATAGCCGGAGGTGCTGCGCCAGGCCTCGAATTCGGGATCGTTGGCGGCCGAGCTGACCCATACCATCGAGACCACAAAAATGGCCACGACGGATACCAACCCATTGCGCAGGGAGGTGGACTCCACAGCGGTGTTGGCAGACGGTGTACGTGCCGGATCGTTACGCAAAACTATGACGGGACCGTTCCGATGGATTCAATGTCGATGATGACCGGTTCAGATCACTTCATCGGGTTCGACTTTCGAATTCGTAGCAATGATGCGTATAGAACGGTGCAGGGGCTTGTTTTGCGATTGTGACGGGTCTTGGAGAGCCAAGATGGGACGTATGCGGAAAGCGGAGGAAGGTTCTCCCCGATTGCCTGATTTCCGCTACCTTGACGCGTCCCTTATGCGTCATGCAGACAGCCTCGAACCATGTGATCCGGGGCAGGGGCGATGACCTTCTGAAAGGTATACCGAGAAGCATACCATGATACCCAACGAAATGAAGGGCACTTTTCGTGCCACCATCCTTCTGATTGTCGTTTTTTTCGCTGTTGCCGGATGTCAAACGGCGCCGGAACAGCATCTTGACACGGACGCTGAGCGGGAAGCCATCCGCGGGGTCATGATGCGACAGCAGGCGGCCTGGAATGCGGGGGACATCGAAGCCTTCATGGATGACTACGTCCGAACCGATACGCTTCGCTTTACATCGGGAGCCAATGTGCGCTACGGTTGGGACAGCGCCATGGAACGTTACCTGACAACGTATCCGGATCGCGGTGCCATGGGTGAATTGACCTTCAGTGATCTGGCCATCGATGTGCTTTCCGCGGAATGGGCGCTGGTCTTCGGAGCGTGGCACCTGAAACGGGATGGCGATTACGAGGACATAGGCGGGCGATACACCTTGTTGATGCATCGCGGGCTGGAAGGCTGGAAAGTATTGTACGACCATACATCGCAGGCAGACTGATGACTGACAGCACACCCCTCGTCATTGTAACCGGAGCCAGCGGCAGACTGGGTAGCCTCGTCGTGGAGGGCTTCCTGGATGCCGGATACCGAGTGGCCGGTCTGGACCGGACGGTCAAGGATGGAGGTGCGGCACCCGTATTCGGATTCGATGCGGCCGACGAGGCCTCCGTGGCCGACGCATTCGACCGGATCGTGCGTGATCACGGGGTGCCGTCCGTCGTGGTCCACACGGTGGGTATGTGGGCGATGAAGCCTTTCTCGGAAACAGCGCTTTCGGATTGGAAAATGATGATGGACGTCAACCTGACAAGCACCTTCCTGGTGTTCCGGGAGGCATTGCGGCGCATGCAGGGAAGCGGCGCCCCAGCGTCCGGACGGTTGATTGGCATCTCCTCGAAGCAGGGGAGTGTCGAAGGGGCAGCGCAGCAGGCTGCCTACTCGGCTTCGAAAGCCGGAGTGAAGCGGATTGTCGAAGCATTGGCCGCAGAACTATCCGGCTCCGGCATTACAGCGCACGCCATCGCTCCATCCATGATTCTCTTCGAAGGGGATGATGGCGAAGGCGTGGCGGCCTGCGACCTCGTGGACCATTGTCTGCATCTGGCCTCGGATGCGGGTGCGAGCCTCAACGGAGCGACGCTGCACGCTTTCGGTGGATGATGACATCTGTCATGACTGCCCCTGGGGCAGCATGTGATTTGTGCGGGTTTTCCCGGTTGACGCAGGCAGGTTGGTACCGTTTCTTCAGGCTTCCTTTGTGGTTCGGGGCATGTCGAAGGGCGTGCCTTCCGGATCCCATCATTGCAGGGCAGCCGTTTGGCATCCCGCGCATCCACCCTGAGCAGTACTGAAATGACTTCCTACAAAGGCACCATAGGCATCCTTACCGGCGGCGGCGACGTCCCGGGGCTGAACCCGGCCATCCGCGCCGTCACCATCCGCGCCATGCGTGAGGGGTATCGCGTCATCGGTATCCGCAGGGGGTGGGCAGGCCTCGTGGATGTTGTCCGTGAAAAGGATGCAGACAACAGTCATTGCTATCTGGAACTGACGGAAGATGTGGTCAATCGCGCGGGCCGGACCGGAGGAACGTTCCTGCATTCGTCGCGCACCCGTCCATCGCACTTGCCAAAGGCCATGGTGCCGCCCCATCTGGCGGATACCTATACCGATGAAATCAACGACATCACGCCGGACATCCTGAAGAACATCGAATTCATCGGGCTGGATTACCTGATCCCCATCGGAGGCGACGACACGCTCAGCTACGGCCATCGCCTGTACAAGGAGGGTGTCAAGGTCATTGCCATTCCCAAGACCATGGACAATGATGTGCCGGGCACGGACTATTGCATCGGATTCGGCACCTGCGTGACCCGGACCATCGAACTGGCCCACACGCTCCGGACATCAGCCGGCTCCCACGAGCGCTTCCTGGTCATCGAGGTATTCGGTCGGTATGCCGGTTTCTCTGCCCTGCTGCCCACGATGGCCGGTGCCGCGGATCGATGTGTCATTCCCGAGCACCCGTTCGACCCGGAGCATCTGACCGACATCCTGACCTACGACCGCAACCGGCATCCGAGCAAATATGCGGTCGTGCTGGTTTCCGAGGGGGCGACCATGGCGCATCACGATGGGATGTCGTTCGAAGGCGATGAAGCCGATCAGTACGGCCACAAGAAGCTCGGCGGCATCGGCGACAAGGTGGCTTCCGAATTGAAGCGACTCTCGCCGAACTACAACAACGGCAAGCGCATCAACGTGGTCAATCAGCGTCTGGGATACCTCGTTCGATGCGGCGACCCGGATGCCCTGGACTCCATTGTCCCGATGGCCTTCGGCAATCTGGCCCTGGACCTGATCCTGAATCGTTCGAACGGTCGACTGGTCAGCGTACGCAACGGTACTTACGACAACGTTCCGCTGGATGTGGTGGTCGGCACCAAAAAAATCGTCGACGTGGCCAAGTACTACAATGCGGAGCGGTTCCGCCCGTACTACCACTCCTTCGCGCAGCGCCCCACGTTCATCATGACCTCGGACGTGTAATGGTCAGATCGTGACGGCGCCGGTGCGGTCGTCCGACCAGCGACCGGTCAGCCACGTGGCCAGTCCGATCAGGATCATCAGGAATACCGAGTAGGCGGCAGCCGCACCGAAGTCGTAGAGCCGGAGTTGGCTCAGGATTTCGACTGAGATGGGGCGGTTGTCGAACACGTACAGGAGTATCGAGGACACGAACTCTCCAAGTGCGGTCACGAACGTGAGCAGGCTTCCGGCCAGGATGCCGGGCAGGATGGAAGGCAACATGACCTCCCGGAAAGTGCGCCAGCGGGAGGCGCCCAGATCGATGGAGGCGTCCGTCAATCGGTCATCGTAGGTCTCCAACGCCGCGATGGTGGAGCGCACCACCAAGGGGATGTGCCGGATGAAGTAGGCGAGGGGGAGGAGCCAGAACGTGCCTACCAGGATGGCGCCGCCGGACAGGGCCGATGGCTCCGAGAAGGTGATGATCAGGTTGATGGCGATGACGGTTCCGGGGATGGCAAAGGGCAGCACGGAAAGGAGGCGGATGAGGCTGCGTCCGCGAACACGCCCCTTCACGATCAGGACAGCGGTCATTACCCCGAAAAGGATGTTGGCGACCGAGGCCATGCTGGCCATCTGCAACGAATTCAGGATCGGTCGGGCCACGTCCGGCTGCCGGAGGAGATTGAGGTAGTTATCGAACGTGTAGGCCTGCGGGAGTACCTGGTAGGTCCAGCTGCCTTCCTTGACGAATGAAATGAGCACGACCGTCAGGACGGGCAGGGCCAGGAAGACGATGATCGCGCCGGCCCCCAGCAGCGCCAGGATGCGACCGGGGCCGGAACGTACGGGGCTGGGGGCCGGCGCGGACCCTTTCGATGCCGTGGACACCCGACCGCTGCGGCGTTCCAATTCGATGAGCAGCAGGAAGACGAGACAGATCATGGTCAGCACGACGGAAACGGCGGCCGAATACTCCAGGTTGCCGTTCATCTTGTAGTTGTAGATCTGCAGCGTCAGGAAATTCTCGGTCCCGGCAAACAGCAAGGGGGCCGTGAAGGAGGCCATCGAGATCATGAACACCAGAAGCGATGCGCTGACCATGGATGGGCGCAGGTGGGGCAGGATGACGGTCCGGAAGGATCGCACCGGACCGGCTCCCATGTCGGCTGCCGCCTCCAGCAGGCTCTGGTCCACCGTCTTGAGCGATGCCGAACAGAAGAGGTAGAAGAACACGTACATCGAGTAGACGTGCACGAGCCATACGGCCCACAATCCAGAGAAGGAGAACGGCACGGATTCCAGACCAAGCAACGTCTGCAAGCCCCGCGGCAGGATGCCGCTCTCTCCGTAGAGGAACAGGAATGCCAACACGCCGACGAGCGGTGGCAGGGCCAGAGGAAGGGCTGCGAGGGCCGTCAGGGTGCGTTTCAGGGGAAAGTCATAGCGGAAGAGCAGCCACGCCATGGCTGTGCCGAGGAACCCTGCGCCGACAACCGTCCAGACGGAAATCCACACCGAGTTGAAGAGGGCGCGGGTATTGGCCGAATCGATCGACCGGAAGATGTCCTTCAGGATGACCGGGTCCAGGCCTGTCGAGAAAACCCGGAGCATGGGCCAGAGGACATACCCGAGCAGGATGGCGGCCGCCAGAAGGGCGGCCGCCAAACCGGCCTTCGGAGACAATATCCCGGTGGTGGCAGCGCTGCCGTTGGAAGCGCTGGAATTCAGGAAGGATCGGCGGCTGCTCATGACCCGGTCACACCTTTTCCCGGGCCTCGAGGGCGCGGGTCAGCGTGGCTTCGTCGGTGAACTCGAGATCGCTTCCGATGGGAATTCCACGGGCCAGCCGCGTGACATTGACGTCAAAGGGGGCCAGCAGCTGGGTGATGTAGTACGCCGTCGTGTCGCCTTCCACGGAAGGATTGACAGCCAGGATGATCTCCTCCACGGGCTCCTTCCCATCGGCCGGGGCGGCTACACGCGCTACCAACTCCTTGATGCGCAGATCCTCCGGGCCAATGCCGTCGAGCGGGGAAATGGCACCGCCAAGGACATGGTAGGCACCACCGTAGCCGTTCGTACGCTCAATGGCCATGAGGTCGCTTGGCTCCTCTACCACGCACACCAATGTCTGATTCCGCTTGTCCGAGGTGCAGACGGGACAGGGGTCGTGGTCGGCCACATTGAAGCACACCGAGCAGAAAATCACCTTGTCCTTGACGGCAATGAGCGCCGAAGCCATCTCCTCAACAGCCGTCCGGGGCTGTTTCAGAATGAAGGCAGCCAGCCTGCGGGCCGTCTTGCGCCCGATGCCGGGCAAGGTGGCAAACTGCTCGACGAGGGTTTCGACCGATTCAGAGGAGAACTGCATCAGAGGCCGAACTGGCTCAGATCAGTTCCAGGAGGGATGAGTCCACCGGCTGCCTTCGCCATTTCCTGCTTGGCCAGGCCAGATGCTTCTTCGAGCGCCTTGTTGATGCCGGCCATGACCAGGTCTTCAAGCAGTTCGACGTCCTCTGGATCGACCACTTCCTTCTCGATGGAAATGGATGTGATGCGTTGGAGGCCGTTGGCCGTCACCTTGACCATTCCGCCGCCGGCTTCTGCCGTCACTGTCTTGGATCCCAGATTGTCCTGGGTTTCGGCCATTTTCTTCTGCATGTCGGCAATCTTGCCGAACATGTCCGCCATGTTCATTCCGTCGGTCATGGTCCTGGAGGATAGGGTGGATGGGGTCGTCTGATCAGGGACGATGGTTCACCATACGATCTCGCCGCCGAAACGCTCCACAAGCGCGCGTACGGCGGGATTCTCTTCACACAACATTTCCAATGTCTCGCGGGCGTTGACCTCCTCATCGGCAGCCTGGATGTCATCGCCCGACGGCGCATCCACCCGGAAGCCGATGCGCTCCACATGCAGCCCGGTGCCCTCGGTCAGGCGGTGGGCCAGCTTGGCGCGTTCATTCCGGAGCGCCTTGGCGTGAAAGTCATCCGGAACAGAGACCAGGAGGGTCTTTTCTTCGAACGCCGTCAGTCGGGCATGTCGGAGGAAGGAGCCGAGCTGCTTCTCCGAGGCCATTACGTCGTCGACGATCCCGGTCCAGACGTGCTGCAATTGCATCATCTCGGACGAGACCTCACCCGTTACCTCGCCTTCTTCCACTTCAAGAACCAGAATATCATCTTCCTCGATGGTGGCCACGTTGGAGGGATCGTTGCGGCGGGTGCGCGGCTTGCTGATGGCGGGGGCATCGCCAAACAGGGAAGGGCCCGGCGGCGGAGCAGGTGGTTCTTCCGGTTCCGGTGCATGCTCACGACGGAAGGAGAGGGCCGGTTCAGTACGAGCTGGTGAGGGCGGCTCCAGAGGCTCCTCCGCTGCCGGAGGCGACTCCCGTTCATCGGGCATGACAGGCTCGGGATCCGGAGCGGTTGATGGAGCCGGAGGGGTTTCCGGGACCGCCGGCTTTTCGGGAGCCGGTACCGCTTCACGAGGTGGCTGCGAAGGCGTTGGTGAAACGGCGGGCTGTCGGGTTTCGGAAGGCTCGGACACGCCCGAGGCAGCCACGGTAACCGGGACCTGCTGTTTGACGACCCGTTCGGTTACGATCTTGACCTCGCCTGTGGCGGCCATTTTCTCGATCCGGTTCAGGGAGGCAAGCGCTGCTTTCACGTCCACGGCATCCGGCAGGGAGGCCATTCTGAGCAATCCCATCTCGAGCGTCAGACGCGGTTGGCGCGCACTGCGAAGCTGAGAGGCCAGCGTACCCACGATGTGGACCAGCGACAACAGCACGGACTCCGAATACCGTGCGCTGTGTTCGGCAATCTTCTTCCGATCGGCTTCCGTGGCCTCGATCAACGTTGCATCCTGTACCGTGCGTGCAACCAGGAAATTGCGAAGGTGCTCCGCCAGTCCGTCCACGAATTCCTGCAGGTCATAGCCGGCACGTACGATCCGGTCCACGATGTGGAGCATGGTGGACGCGTTTCGGTCCAGCACGGCATCGGTCACATTGAAGAACAGGTCCGTATCGACCACACCGAGTGCCCGAACCAGTTCATCGTTCCGGATATCGGTCCCGCACAAGGAAACAGCCTGGTCAAAAACCGACAGGGCATCGCGCAGCGCCCCATCCCCCTTGCGGGCGATGAGCATCAGGGAGGCTTCGTCGGCGGTAATCGACTCTTCCTGGCAAACGAGCTTGAGTCGCTCGATGGTTTCCCGCACGGCAATCCTGCGGAAGTCGAAGCGCTGGCACCGGGACTGGATGGTCGGAAGGACCTTGTGCGGCTCGGTCGTGGCGAAAATGAACAGCGCGTGGGGCGGGGGTTCCTCGAGCGTTTTCAGCAGGGCATTGAAGGCCTGAGTGGTCAGCATGTGGACCTCGTCCACGATGTAGACCTTCATCCGGTTGTTCTGGGGGGGGATGCGGACTGTGTCCCGCAATTCCCGGATATCGTCCACCTTGTTGTTGGAGGCAGCGTCGATCTCGATGATGTTGAGATTGCGACCTTCCTCGAAGGACTGGCACGAAACACATTGCCGGCAGGGTTCTGCACGATCCTCCCGATCCTCGATCGGTGTGGTGCAGTTGATGGCCTTGGCCAGGATGCGTGCTGCCGTGGTTTTTCCGACCCCGCGTGGTCCGGTGAACAGGTATGCGTGGGCCAGTCGGTCCAGGCGGATTGCGTTCTTCAGCGTCTCGGTGACATGCTCCTGAGCGACCACCTCCTTGAACAGGAGGGGACGGTATTTGCGGGCAGTTACCAGGTAGGCCGAGTCGGACATGGGAACGGAAAGCATCCACTGAAAACCGGAACGAGCGGACTGTCAACATAGCGTCGATGACCGCGCTTCGCAACCGGATGGAAACGTACTCGGTGACCGCTTTCAGGTTCTGACCCGGATAGCGCTCTGGCCCAGGGATCCGAGGTATCGGATGTGCTAGGAGGCCATGCGTCCGATCAGCATTCCTATGGCCGTCCGGGCCAGTGTCTGACGGAACAGATCGACTTCCACCTGGGCCATTCCCGCCGCTTCCAGGGCCTTGAGGCGATGCAGATCCAATTGGGACCGGACCAGCCATTCCACATCTTCTTCGGTCAATTGGCCCGCCGCCGCTTGGGACGCCCAGGTCTCAAGCTGTTCCGCGTGATCGAGCAGGATTTTCTTGCCCGCGGGCAGCAATTGATCAGCAAGTGCGGGGAGGGCCGCTTCCAATTGGTGCCTGATTTCCGAAAGCAAGGCGTCGGCAAAAGGTTCAGCCATTGATTTACCTCCGTTCACTTCCGGTTTTGCCACTTTCCAGGCCGATGATGGTGTCGAATCCGGCTTCAATCTGAAGGGATGCTTCCCGGATGAATCCCCACGAAAGGGAATCCTCTGCCGCCCAGCGTTTGAAGAAGCCGCCGACCATGTACCCGTCCGGATCCACCATGATGTGCCATTGCCTGGCCGTGATCTCGTTGTGCGGCCTGCCCGTTGCATACTCCCTGGCTTTTACCAAACGCACCTCGAGGGCCTCCACTCTGGAGCGGTACCTGGAATACGGCTCTTCAGCACGTTCCATCAATCGCAGGGCATCCACTTTCAGGTCCACAGCCTGTTCGTAGGCTCGCGCGGAGAATGGGGCGATGGACGGGGTGCAGCCGGAAAGGGCGATCAGGACCAGGAAAAGCAAACTGGCAGGCATCCAGGGTCGAAACACCGGCGCATGAAGTGCACCAGGAAGCCGGAGATGGCCAGAATGTCGGAGTAGGATGCGGCCGGACACGCAGGTCGTAAAGAGAGGGGGAAAAGGGAGGATCCTCTACCCTGACAAACGCGATTAAGGAGGGAATCACGACGGTAACCGATGCCCGAGCTCCGAAAGATCATTCATGTGGACATGGACGCATTCTACGCGTCTGTGGAGCAGCGGGATTTTCCTGAACTCAAAGGGAAACCGGTAGCTGTTGGAGGCTCCTCACAGCGAGGCGTGGTGTCGGCTGCTTCTTACGAGGCACGAGTGTATGGCGTGCATTCCGCCATGTCCTCAGCTGTAGCGGCCCGCAGGTGTCCAGGGCTGATTTTCGTGCCGACGCGGTTTGACGTGTATCGGTCCGTGTCGAAACAGATACGGACGATTTTCAAGCGTTACACCGAGACCGTGGAGCCGCTTTCACTGGATGAAGCCTATCTCGACGTGACTGAGCCGCTGGTTGCCGGACTTTCGGCAACGGAAATTGCCAGGCGGATCCGGAAGGATATCCTCGAGGAGACCGCGCTGACCGCTTCGGCCGGTGTGTCGTACAACAAGTTCCTGGCCAAGGTGGGTTCGGATTATCAGAAGCCCGACGGACTGACCGTTATCCGGCCCCGGGATGCCCTCGCATTCATTGCCGTTTTGCCAGTGGAAAAATTCCACGGTGTCGGTCCGGTCACGGCCCGCCGCATGCACGATCAGGGCATCCGCACCGGTGCCGATCTGAGGCAGTTCGATGAGGAAGAGCTCGTTCAGCGATTCGGAAAGGCGGGCAGCTACTACTACCGGGTCTGTCGAGGCGAGGATGACCGCCCCGTTCGGGTTCGTCGCGGCCGAAAGTCCCTTGGCGCGGAGCGGACGTTTGAATCCAACCTGACGTCACCGGATGACATGATGCCTCGATTGAAGCAGATTGCCGAAAAAGTGGCCTCCCGGCTGCAGGAGGCTGGACTAGCTGGAAGGACGATCACACTCAAGATCAAGACGTCGGATTTCCAGATCTCGACGCGCCAGACAAGCACTGAAAACATGGTCCACGAAGCGGAGGACATCATGGAAATGGTGGAATTGCTGCTTCATCATGCGCCGTCACCTCCCGTCAAGCCGGTTCGTCTGCTGGGGATTTCCATATCGCACTTGCGATCCATGGCCGATGGACTTCCTCCCGAACAACTGCGCTTGGATCTGGAGGGTTGATGATGTCAGGCTGCCTGGGCCGGCGATGTGGAGTTGCGTGCTGCACGCATGGTCTTGCGGGAAGGGCGTCTTGCACGGCGACTGTCTGAAGGAGCCTTGGTTGCAGGAATGTGTGCCGCTTTTTGCACCTGCCGGCTCAGGAAGTTCAGTGTGGCTCGATGCGTATCAAGTTCCAGACTTCCCTCCAGCATGGCCCGGACATACTGATCGTGTGCAAGATTCTTGACGGCCTGCAGTTGGGTAAAGGTCAGCGCATCCAGCGGTACCCTGATTTTTTCATGGGTCGACAACAACTCAGGGGCCGGGCCCGAGATGCTCAGATGGAAACCGTGCTCCTTGAATCCGGCAAGTACGTGGGCACTCAACAGACCGTGGGCTGGGAGTGCCTTGCGGCGGGATACCGGCTGGGGAGGAACGACAGGAAGGGCAGCGGAGATGATGTGCTTGGAAGTGCTCATGGTTCTGAAGGGCCAAGGGTTGGATTCGGTTCGAGAGCGAGGCCTGGATGGCATTCGATAGACCCCGAATCCGGTGTTGAATAACTCGTTGGTCCCATGATACGGGAGGGGTATGACACCGAAATGTCATACCCCCTCAAAAGAAAATACCGCCACGCAAGAGAACCCGGAATCGAGCCTGTCAGGCGCCCCGTCGATACCTCAGGCGGCCTATTCCACGGTCTCGCGTTGCGTCATCACCCGGATCCCGCGCTTCTCATATCCCTCCAGAACGGACTCGTAGACTCCGACGGTGGCACCAAGGAATTCAGGCGGATTGATGCCGGGTCGGTTGAACGATCCTTCCATGACCAGAGCGGATACAATCGTGCACGTGTACCCCGTTGTTCGCGCCATGGAGTGTATTCCTGTCTCCTCGTCGAAATGGTCGAGCAGGTCGAAGGTGTACCGGACGTTCCTGTCATTCTCCACCCCTTCCATGACGACCCGCATGACCGTCACATCCCGGTCATCAGCACCCATTTTCCATGCATCGAACAGCAAACGGCTGGTCAGGTCGATGGGCCGGACATCGCCTCCTGCCGTTGAAACCGGTTCTTCCGAGAAGAGTCCGGTATCGCGGAACGTGCGCATGAGGGCTGCATGACCCGGGTAGCGCAAGGTTTTTTCTTTCTTGAAGGGCGCATCGAGCGTGTGGATCAGCGATCTGAGGCCATCCGTGTTGAAGGCCTCGAGCGTTCCTACACCCGGCAGGTCGACGGGCTCGATATCTGTCAGCGCCGGACGAACGACCAGCTGACCATGCTCCACATACCGGGCCGGACGCGTGTACTCCTCGATGACGTCGATGGGAGAGAACACGGCGCGGTATTCGAACGGTTTGACGCGCACGGTGGGCAGACCACCGACATAGCACAGGTAGGAGTGGACCTGATCCATCTGCTCCTGCGCCCATCCCGCCTGGATGTTGCACAGCCCCGGCGCCACGCCGCAATCCACGACCGCCGTGACCCCGTTGGCTCGGGCCAGGTCGTCGAGCTCCATGGCGTCTTCCGGGAAGAAGGAGATGTCCACCACGGGCTTTCCAGCTTCGATGATCCGTCGGAGCGTCTCGAATCCCATGAATCCGGGGACCGCACAAACGACCAGGTCGGCATCGCGGACCAGTCGGGCGACTTCGCCATCGCGAGTGACATCGGCCTGCACGGTGGAAATCCGATCGTGCACAGGGAGTGTACCTAGATTGACCGACGAAATGTCGACGGCGGTAACCCGATGGCCCTCAACGAGGGCCAGGTCCTTGACGATGGCGCTGCCGACGAGGCCGCAACCGAGGACGACGATGGAGGAGTTGCTCATGTATATGGAATTCAACGACTGAGGAATGTTTCGATTTCTTCCCGGGTTGTGGGGAGACCGGGTGTCAGATTGACCGCACCGGATGCGGTAATCAGCCACATGTCTTCAAGGTAATACGCGTGTTGCCCAACGGAAATCATGGGTTCGAATGCCAGTACGGCTCCTTCGACGAGCAGGTCACCGGGCGTTTCGCCCGATTCTATGCCCACCCCATGGATGTGCCATATGACTCCATCCGGGGCGGTCAGACGGTCGATGGCCTCGTCAAGATCGGGGGACTGACCTCGACGGGCCACAATGGCGGAACGGCTTGCCGCGGCTACATCGTCCAGCGAAACACCGGGCTGCATGGCGGCAACGCCGGCCTGATAACCAGTGACCAGCAGATCCCAGATGCGCCCCTGCGCAGGAGTGAACCGACCGGAGACTGGAATGGTGCGGCCCACATCGCCCCCATATCCTCCTGACATGCAACCGATGTCGACGCGGACCAACTCTCCGCTCCGAAAGGTGCGATTCAGATGTTCGTAGTCATAGAACGAACGGACGACAGCACCGAGATGTGCATTGGGGCCCGTCATGACCCAGGGCCAGAAGGAGGGACCTTCCATTCCCGATTCGAGGCAACTGGCGACAACGGCCGCTTCAGCGGTCCGCTGCAACATACCCGCTTCAACGGCGTGCATGCCGGCTTTCAAAGCAACCGCACTGGCCTCACCATTGCGGCGAAGGCGTGCGATTTCGAATGCCGACTTCTGCCACCTTGCCTGAATGATGACATCGGCTGCACTTCTGATCTCTGCTTGCGGAAACGTGGTTGACAAGCTGTGCCGCCACAGAGCGTGCCACCCGGAGACCGGGGGCATGCCGTCAGGCAGGACCTGCTGCGCCGGCTGTCTGGGTTCATTGACGAAGAGGGACGCGTCGGGCCCGATGCGTGTGAGCCTGTTCTCGACCCAGGGAATGAACCGGTCCATCGGCAGGACGGCGTCAAGGCCGGATGCCTCAATCAGGTCCGGTCGATTCTGGATATCGAGGGTATCCTGGGGCATGCCGAAAGACAGCGGAGCCCCTCCACTGAACAGGATGTCGTGTCCGGCGGCCGTATCGATGACCAGAATGCCGCCCGGGATGGTGTGCAGGCCCGTGTAGTATTGGAACGATGGGTCCTGTATCCAGGCCGGCTGCTCCATCGCCTTTTCCTCGATCCTACCCGGCAGGATGACAAGGCCTGCCGGCAAGGAAGACGCCAGACGGGCACGACGGTCCTGTAATTCGAGGGGGGTCTGTGCGTTGCCGGGCAAGGAAGTCGTTGTGGCCAACATGACGAACGCCAGCCACCGTGCCCACCAGCCCGGTGTTCGGCCCGGGTTTGGGAATGTCCGGATCATGATGCGGGGTCTTCGGGCGTATCCTCGGCTTTGGGACGTTCGATCAGGCCTACAGAATTGCCCTGTGGATCGCGGATCATGCCGAAAGTCACATCTCCGGTATCAATGGGTTCGATGCGCACGCTGCCGCCCAGCTTCTTTGCTTGCTCGATGGCTGCAGAGAGGTCTTCGACTTCCACGTAGAAAACGACTTCGGCCTCACCGCCCGGCTCATGTCGGATGCCTCCACCCACGGGGCCGGCAGACCCGTCGCTGATGAAGCCGTACTGCATGTCCCCCTCGCCCTGGTGATCGATCTTCCATTCGAACAGTTCGGAATAGAAGGATTCAAGTGCTGAACCGTCCGTGCCGGCGACCTCGAAATGGATGATGGGATTTCCCATGGGAAAGGTGTATTGGTGTTGATGGGGGCTATTTGACGAATACCACTCGTTTGGTCTCGATCGAGTCCCCGATGTCCACGAGGAATATATAGCCACCGGCAGGAACGCGGATGCCGGCTTCATCCTTGCCGTCCCAGACAATCTCGTAGGACCCCGGTTGGAGATAGCGGCTCGGGAACGAGCGATGACGTCGGCCCAGCATGTCGATGACCTGGACGTGCACCATGGAGGCCCGGTCCAGGGTGTAGGGCAAGCGCGCCTCTTCGGCAAACGGGTTGGGGTACGGGTTGTCCAGGGTGAAGGCTTCCGGCAATGGATCTGCCTCAAGCGAAGTACCCGAGGCTGAGGACGTGGTCAACTGGTAGAGACGGAAGCCCACGCCGTATGCCAGCGTGTCATTGACCACGAAGAAGCGGTTCATGGCCCCGTCCAACTGGCCGTTGCCCGTTCCCGGGTTGTAATGACCGAGCTGGGTCCACGTGTCGCCGCCATCGGTGGTTACGGATGTGACTCCGCGGCCGGAGGCCCAACCGGTGGTAGGGGAGATGAAGCCAATGCCCTGCAGGCCGGCGCTGGAGTTGCTGCCTTCGATGTAGACCTCGCGCCAGGTAGCTCCGCCATCCTCTGTCTTGAGGACCTTGGCCGTAGGCGCGTCGGTGCCGTTGTACTCAACGGAAATGTATCCGACATCGTCGGTAGGGAAGGAAATTTTCCAGCCCCATTCGGCCTGGGCGCCATCCGTCAGGGAGGAAACGAACATGCGCTCCCAGGTGATGCCGCCATCCAGCGTGCGAAGTACCACGGCCGTGCCGGTGGACAGTCCGTTGGTGCCGCCCGTGGCATAGCCCTCCATTTCATTCTTGAAGTAGACGTCGATCAGATTTTCGGCCACATGGCCGACCGGTGTTCCCACCCAGGTTTCGCCGCCGTCCTCGCTTCGGAGGATGGTCGGTTCGCCATAGTAGGCACCCACAGCCCATGCCTTGGTGCCGACAGACACCATGCCACAGATGCCGTAGGGTACTGTACCGCTGATCCGGTGGGTGATGTCGATCCAGTGCTCACCGCCGTCGCGTGTTTCCCACAACATGCCCGAACTGTTGCCTGCATCGGCGGGCAGGACCGTACCGGCCCAGCACACTTCCTTGCCGGTGGCGGTACTCGGGTAGTCGCGGCAGGCGACGCTCCGGAAGCGGGCGGTCGGATGCAATGCCTGGCGCGTCCATGTCTCTGCCCCGTCCTCGGTGTGCCAGATTTCCCCGGCCAGATTGACCACCCAGCCCCGGTCCGGGTCCAGCCACGCCATGTCATCGTACCGCCCTGCGGGAGAATTGGGGAGGGATTCCACGTAGTCCCAGAGGGGGACTGTCTGAGCGCTTGCCGGAAGGGCGATCAGGAAGGCGACCAGAGCGAATGCGATGAGCGTCGGGCGACGGATGGACATGGCGAAACGGAAAAAGCGGCGGAAAGGAAACGGCACCCCGGGAGGCGGCCTGACGCCGCATCCCGGGGTGCCGGAAAAGTAAGTGACCCCGCACCAAATCGCATGGTCAAAACGGGGTCAATGACAAGGTGTCGGTACTCAGCGTCTGAACGCCACGCCGAAGCCGATGAATTCATCGCCGGAGAAGTCATTGAGTCCTGTTCCCAGATGCAGATCAATCTGCAAGTTGTCGGAAACCGGGTACACGAGGCCCGTGTGGACAATGAAACGGTTGTCCTCTGTTTCGGGAAGATTTTCTCCCTTCAATTCCACGAATGCTCCGAGTTGATCGTTGATTGGAGCGCTGAGAACGACCGTGGCAAACCACATCGATTTCCATTCGTCAGCCAATTTGAATACTGTGGATCCAACCTGGGAGGCCACCGAAAGCCTGTCATTGACCGGCATTCCAGCTACCAGAATGATGGTGGGATTCGGGTCGTCTGCTCCCAGATCTCCCGTAGGCAGGGTCAGACCGGTTACCAGGCCCGCGTTCACTCCGCTGTCCAGATTGGCCAGGTTCCACTTGAATCCAACGCTCACGTCTGTGAGGCCATTGTCGATGGCGTCGCTGGACACGAAGGAGGGGAGTCCCAGACGCAGTTCGAACTTCGAACGTAACCCGTAGCGCACAAGACCTTCTCCCGTGGTCAGCAAGCTCGTATCGCCTGCGGACTGGTGGGTCAGACCGGCTTCAACCTGTATTGTGCCCTGGCCTACCGTGAGGGGGGACTCCGTGAAGTCCGGCCGGTCCGTGGACATGGCGTCCTGGGCATGAATGGGCTGGACGATCAGCAGCGCGATGAGCAACAGGGGTGTCAGGAATTTCATGGTGTGACCGGTTGGTTCAGGGTGGTGGGTCATGGTAAGCAATGCGATGATGTGGGGCACCGAAGTGTCGGGAAAACAACATCATCTGTCGGCCACCCGATGGTCAGGAGCCGGCATACCGGTCGTCCTCGGAGGCTTCGATGGCTTCGAGAAGCCACTTTACGTTGCGTCGGCCTTCCTCGGCCGGTACTTCGGCCGGACGGCCGTCCCGGGCAGCAGAAATCCAGTCGTCAAGTTCTCCCAGGAACGGATTCCGCTGTTCGAAAGATACCGGCTGGTCATTGTGGACGATCAGGCCGGCGCCATGACGCCCCAGGGTGTTCTCCATGCGGATCCAGCCGTCGTCACCGTAGATCTCGACGCGGGGGTCGGAGGCGTACTGGACTGAAACGGAAAACTCTGCGGTGGCACCCGAGGCAAACCGCAGCAGGACAATGGAATTTTCGTCGTGAGGGGAATCGAATTTGGCCCGACTGATCATGCAACGGACGTCCGTGATACGTCCTTCCGTAGGCATCATGAACCACCGGATCAGGTCCAGACAGTGCGTTCCGTTGGCCGCCAGGGCCCACCATCGTCCGGTATCAGGGTTGGAACGCCAGTTTCCGCCGTGTGGCGCCTTGAAGGTCCAGTGCACGCGCATGTGACGCAGCGTGCCGAGCAGTCCTTCCGATACCCGTGACTGCATTGCACGGTGGCCCGCGTGCCAGCGATGGTGATAGGCCATGGCCAACGTCACCCCGGCCTCGTCACATGCCTTCATGATGTGATCGCAAGCCGGAAGGCTGGTAGCCATCGGCTTTTCGAGCAATACGTGCTTGCCTGCCCTGGCCGCCGCAATGGCCTGCTCTTCGTGCAGACGGTCGGGCGTGGCAATGATCACCCCTTCGAGTTCACGATCCTCCAGCAAGGATTCCAGGGAGGTATGGACCGGGTTGGGCGACTGGAGATGATGCCGTTGTGCGAAATCGGCGCCGCGCTGGGCTGACCGGCTGAGTACGGACCACAGGATGGCATCAGGATGTGCAGCCACGGCGGGTGCATGTTGGTCGTCGGCTATGCCGCCGGGACCGATGATGGCGCATTTCATGGGGGCGATGGATGGTTCGGACGCAAACTAACGCACGTCAGGGATGAACGTATTCTTGCACGCTGGTTTCGAGGGCCGGAATTTCGCTGTACTTTGGGATTCCAACCAATCATCCACCCTGCGCCCTGCCATGAATCGCCTTCCCGCTCTCCTGTTCTTTGCTGCCCTTGTCCTCACGAACGTGGCCTGTGCCCAGTCCGCCGATGACACACATCTCATCAATCAGGCACTGGCCGCGGCTCCCGATGAAATGAAGGAAGGCGCCCGGGTGCTGGCCTACGATGATCAAGGCCTGTATCGCGTGATCAGGGAAGGAGAGAACGAACTGACCTGTGTGGCCGACAATCACCTGCAGGACGGGTTCGAAGTCGTCTGTTACCACCGCGACCTCGAGGCCTACATGGCGCGTGGCCGGGAACTGCGGGCTGAGGGAATGAGCGGCGGCGAAACGGTTGCCAAGCGCGGCGAGGAAATTGAAGCAGGAACGCTTTCCTTCACGGAAGGACCGGCTACCCTGTACATCCGCTTCGGCGATGAAGCGTACTACGATGAAGCATCGGGGCAGGTCATGAATTCCAATCTGCGCTACGTCATCTACACGCCGTATGCGACGTCGGCTACCACGGGCCTGCCTACGGCACCCTCCGGACCGGGGGCTCCCTGGTTGATGCTTCCGGGTGACTGGCGCGCGCACATCATGGTCACGCCGCCCCCCGGCAACTGATCAGTCAGCCTGCTGACGCTGCGCTTCCCGACGGGCCTTTTTCAGCCGACGGCGTTGTTCAAGGATGACCGCAGCGTCGTCCCCAAGGTGTTTCTCACCCCGCTCACGGGCCAGTTCGATCTGGCGCTGACGCTCCTTCATGCGTTCGCGATCCTCATCCGAAAGGTGGTCGTGGCAGTGGGGACAACTGACGCCTTTCTCGTAGAGTGGTGATGCCATGTCCTCTTCCGAAATGGGCATGCGGCAGGCATGACACATGTCGTACTGGCCCGGATTGAGGTCGTGATCGACGGTTACCCGGCCATCGAACACGAAGCATTCGCCTTCCCACAGGGACTCATCGGCGTCCACTTTTTCCAGGTAGTTCAGGATGCCGCCCTTTAGGTGGTACACTTCCTCGAACCCCTCTTCCTTGAGCCAGGAGGTCGCTTTTTCACATCGGATTCCGCCGGTACAGAACATGGCGACCTTCGGCTTCCGACTCGGGTCCAGGGTCTCCTTGACATAGGCCGGAAATTCGCGAAAGGAGCCGGTCTTCGGATTGAGGGAGCCCTTGAAGGTGCCCACATGGTATTCGTAGTCGTTGCGCGTGTCGATCAGGATGACGTCGTCCCGTGAAATCAGGTCGTTCCAGTTCTCCGGATCGACGTAGGTACCTACGGTCCGGTTTGGATCAACTCCCTCGATTCCAAGCGTCACGATTTCCTTCTTGAGTCGCACCTTCGTGCGGAGGAAAGGGCACTCATCGGTGTAGGATTCCTTGTGTTCGAGTCCGTCCAGTCCCGGCTGGGATTTCAGGAAGGTCAGCAGGGCATCGATGCCCTCGCGCGGCCCGGAAACCGTCCCGTTGATCCCTTCGGAAGCCACGAGTATGGTTCCCCGCACCTCGTTCGAGTCCATGACGTCATGGACGGCATCACGGAAGGATTCGGGATCCTCGATGGGCGCAAAATGATAGAGGGCAGCGACAACGCAGGAAGGCATGTTGGCGGGGGATCGATGTTCAGAAGATCAGCCCCTTTCAACGACCCGTACTCCGGTCAGGATTCCCCATCGGCCTCGAATTGTCCTTTGTGGGATCCGTCGCAGAACGGTTTGCGCTTCGAGAGTCCGCAGCGGCACAGGGAAACCTTGGACCCCGTCCATCGGACACACCCGCTTGCTGCCCGCACGGAGACGTTTCCACGCAGCAATAGCGGTCCGTCCTTGCGGGGCGAAATGGAAAGCGGTCCTCCCGGCTCATCGAATCCGGGTCCTTCGCGTCCCACGGCACCGGTATCGTCCCACCCTTCCTTTGCATGGGAATTGTCGCAGAACGGCTTGTTCTTCGACTTTCCGCACCGACAGAGGGCCACGCGTCTGGTTGGATTTCCTTCCTGTTCGGGGACGCCCTCGATGGTCAGGTCTCCGCGGACGTAGAGTGGTCCTGCCGGGACCACGGTAACCGTGTTCTCCTGGGCGGCCTCTTCTTCGGACGAGCCATCGTTCGATTGCCAGGCGATGGCACCCGATGGGCAGCGTTTGGCAATGCGATCCACTTCCTCGGCATCCACGCGATCGGGATCCCCGAACGGGTCCCTCTTGAGTTCGAACAGTTCGCTGTCTGCACGCCAGCACTCTTCAGCATGGATGCACAGATTGCCGTCCCAGACGACCGTGAGGTCCTTGCCTTTGAATCGGAGTACTTTTTTCGAGCTCATGACCTTGGTGTGAGAAGGAAAGGTTGGATGTGGGTTGCAAGGATACGGCAAATCGTTTCACACGATTGTGTCCGCGAATCTGTCCGTGTTGACTGATCCGGAAACGGGGAGATGATTGCCGGGTAGGGGAAAGCATGAATCGATTCCTCCATTCCGTGTTGGTGAGGCAGCTGCCCCTGTCGCTTCTCCTGTTCGTGCTCCTGCCCGTTCAGGCTCAGGACCATACCGATTGGTCCCGTGGAGCGGTCATGTACGAAGTGAATGTGAGGCAGTATTCCAACGCCGGCACCTTCCGGGCTTTTTCCAGGCACATGGACCGACTGCAGGATCTGGGAGTGGATATCCTCTGGTTCATGCCCATCCATCCCATTGGGGAGGTGAACCGGAAAGGGACTCTCGGAAGCTATTACGCGGTCCAGGACTACCTCGGAGTCAATCCGGAATTTGGAACGCTGGACGAGTTCAAAGCGCTGGTCGAAGATGCCCACGTCCGCGGGATGAAGGTGATCCTGGACTGGGTGGCAAACCACTCCGCACCGGACAACCCGTTGGCTTCGGAGCATCCAACATGGTACGTGCGTGATGCGAATATGAACTTCGTTCCGCCTCCGGGAACGGACTGGACGGATGTGATCCAGTTCAACCATGCCCACCTGGGGCTGCTGGCATGGATGCAGAATGCCCTGACTTTCTGGGTTCAGGAAGTCGGTGTAGACGGTTTCCGATTCGATGCGGCCAGTTTCGTACCCAACAGCTTCTGGGTGCCCCTGCTTGCTCATTTGAAATCGGTTCGCCCCGACCTGCTGCTGCTTGCTGAAAGCGATGGCCGGCGCTACCACGATGCAGGCTTCGACATGACGTTTGCCTGGGGATTGTACGGGTTTGGCGGAGGCGTACTGGCGGATGTCGTGGCAGGGAGTGCTGATGCGGACGACGTGTGGAATTACCTGCTGGCCGACCGTGCAACGTATCCGGATGACGACTATCGCCTGTATTTCACCTCCAACCATGATGAGAACTCGTGGATTGGAACAGTCCAGGAGCGATTCGGAGGCGCGCGGGGCACGTTCGCGCTCCTGGCGGCCACGATGAACGACATGTCTCTGATCTACTCCGGTCAGGAAGTCGACAATGACCGGAGACTGGCTTTCTTCGAGAACGATGCCATCGTCTGGGAAGACCATCATCCAATTGAGGATCTGTACCAGGTCCTGAATGAAGTCAAGGAAGACAACACGGCGCTGTGGAGTGGATCAGCGGGAGCGGATCCGGTACGGGTCGACCTTTCGGAGCCGCGCAATGTGCTGGCGTTCATGCGCACAGATGCCAACTCCAAGGTTGTGGTCATTGCCAACCTGTCCCCGGAAGACCAGACGTTCACCATGGAAGACGGGCCGTGGCGAGGTACGTACGTGGATCCGCGCAACGGTGACATTGTCGAGTTGCCCTTCCAGGGGTCCCATCGATACTCAGGTTGGCATGCCCGCGTACTGGTGGAGGCTTCAGCCACCGATGTCGTTCGGTTGCCTGACTCACCGGATCCGGTCCTCAGTGTGATTGCCTATCCCAACCCGTCCCCCGGCGGTACGGTGCTTGACATCGGGGATCCAGCCCAAGGCTCTGTGACCTGGGAGATCGTGGATGTGTTGGGCCGCCGCATGGATGGTGGGGTGACCCGGACAGGCAGCGAAGTGGTACGAATTGCCGATCGATCCTGGCCGGCAGGTATATACTTCTATCGCGTCCGTATGGATGGCGAGTGGATCCGGGGGGCGTACGTGCGGCGGTAGGGCCTTCAACGCGATGGTCTCAGGCGGCACGTTCTCCTATACGAGATGGGCAAGGGCGGGCTGGAGGGCGATGAACTGCCCTGATCGCTTGGGATCGGTCCTCAGCAGCAGAAAGTCCTCGAAGTCGAATCCCGGACCGACAGTGCATCCGACCAATGTATACGAACCCGTGGTCCGGGCGGATTGCCAATGGTCAGCCGGAACCACGAATACAGGAGACTCCGAATCGAGTATGGATGTCTCCATGCTGTCGAAGGTGTCATCGGTAACCACCAGTTCCAGTGGATCGCCACCCAGGTGATGCCACACTTCATCCGAGCGAACCCGATGCAGAACACTGATTCCCCGGTGATGCGCGGCATCGAGCAGGAACAGGATCGTGGTCACTGCCGAGCGGACCTCGCGGTCATCATCCGGCTGCACGGTCTGCGCGGAACGGAAGTGCTCGACAAACCAACCTCCCTCCGGATGGGGGTGCATGCCGTGGCGTTCGATGAGTCGAACCGAGTCGGGGTGCAGGGAGGACATCAAGACGGGGTTTCGATGGTGATGACGGCGCCCTTGAACGCAGGCGTTCGGCTCAGGGCATCGACACGCCGATCCAGCAGGCGGTTGGCCTCCGGGAAATACATGGCGACGTTCCCGGGTCGTATGCGGTCGAACGCATGAACGCGCTGGTACGGCATGCGGCCGCCCGGCCCTGTGACCGTGACGCGCTGTCCCTGCGTCCATCCGTTGGCGGCCAGATCGTCGGGGTGCAGAAGGACAACGTCCCGTCCGTCCACGTTCCTGAAGATGTCTTCTTCTTCGTAGACAACCGTGTTGAACTGCCCCTCGCTCCGGATGGTCATGAGACGGAATGCGCCATTGTCGGGTGCTTGCGGCGCAGGGAGCGTGGGTACATGAAAACGTGCCTTGCCGTCATCCGTGTTGAAGGTCGGTTCGTGGAATGTCCGGCCCGCGATCTGGAATTCCGGTCCGCCTTCATCAAGTGCGGCGACGGCCTGCCAACCCGGAATGACGTCGGCCATCATCCTGCGAAGTCCTTTCGTGTCGGCAACGCTCGTCCAGTCCAGCGCAGCGAGAGGGGATCCAGCGTCCCGGCGCTTCTGAACCCGTCCGAAGAGGTCGGCGATGATGTCCAGTTCGCTGCGGGGGCCTTCGAATCTCGGTGCCCCGCCATCGCTCAATCGGACAAAATTGAACATGGACTCCTGGGTCGTGGGCTCGGGTTCTTCGTCGCGGGCCAGGACCGGCAGGATCAAGTGATTGGGTGATGCGGCCCGGGCGTGTCCGGTGTTGAGGGTGGTATTGAGCGTGATCTGCCACGGGATGCCGGACATCGCCCGGGCCGCCCAATCGGCATCCGGATTCGATCCGAACAGGTTGCCGCCCAGGTGGAACGCCACGTCCATGGTACCGGCGTCGGCCCGCTGCATGCAAGCCATGGTGTCCAGTCCCTCCGAGGTGGGCAGGTCCAGACCCACCTTTTGCGTGAGGCCGTCCATAATGGCCTTCTTGAGGCGCGGGGTGGCCCCGATGCTGCCGATCCCTTGCACATTGGAATGGCCCCGGATGGGCATCAGGCCACAGCCCGGCTTGCCCAGCATCCCGCGCAGCATGGCCACTCCCGCAATCAATTGTACGGTTTCCGTGCCGTGTGCGTGGTGCGTGACGCCCATGGCCCAGGCAAAGATGACGCATTTGCCGGCTGCATACCGGTCCACCAGAATCCCGATGTCGGACTGCTTCAAGCCCGACGCCGTTTCGATATCGGCCCAGGAAGTTGCCCGGATGCTCTCTTCAAACGCCTCAAAACCTCGGGTGTGATCCCGGAGGAACGCCGTATCGGTCTGGTTGGACTCGATGAGTTGTTTGGCCATTCCCGTGAGCATGGCATGATCCCCTCCAATGTGCGGCTGGACCATGTGCGTGGCAATTCGGCTTCCGAACAACAGGCTCCGCGGGTCGGAAGGGATGCTGAAACGTTCCAGTCCCCGTTCGCGGATGGGGTTGATGACGATGACCTGACCGCCGCGGCGGCGCACGCCGAGCAGCGATTTCATCAGGCGCGGATGGTTGCTGGCCGGGTTGGCACCGATCAGGAAAACGGTGTCGGCTCGCGAGAGGTCTTCCAGAACCACGGTGGCTGTTCCGCTCCCCGTAACAGACGACAACCCCACACCGCTGGCCTGATGGCAGTAGTAACTGCAGTTGTTGATGTTGTTGGTGCCGTACAGCCGGGCGCCAATGTGCAGCAGGAAAGCGGCTTCCGAACTGCTTCGCCCCGAGAAATAGAAGAAACTGCGGTCCGGGGCGGTGTCTGCAAGAATGGAGGATGTCTTGTCCAGCGCCTCGTCCCAGCTGATGGGGCGGTAGTGGTCGGCACCGTCTTCACGGATGACAGGTTGTGCCAGACGCCCGGCATGCTCCAGTTGCCGTGGTGAAAGGGACGCCATGCGACCCAGCGACATGTCTTTCCAGAAGGAGGAAGGGATGGGTGCCTGGAGATCAGCGGCCATCGCCTGCACACTTTTCTTGCAGAACTCGGGGAATTCCCCGGCCTCATTCACCATGCCTCCCTGCTGGCCACCCATACCAACGGCGCAGGTCTTGCAGGCATTGCGCGCGCGAAGCGCACGGTACATCGCGCGCAGCCCACCGGTCTGTCGGGCTTTCTGGAAAGTGTAGGCAATGGAAGCCCAGCCACCTGGTGTCATGTCGGAAAAGGTAAGAGGCCTCGGAAACGAAGCATCCCGTTCGAAACGGTGCCGTATATAGTCTACCAACTGGCCGGGGCAATTTCAGGACAGAAACATCCATGAACCCGGTTGTCACCTCATCCCGGCGCAACATGAACCTGCAGGATCCATTCTCGATCACGCTCCTCCTTTCCGGTGCCGTTTTCGTCATCGCCGCCGAGTGGATGAAACGCCGTCCGCCGCGCACGATCAACCATCTCTATGGGTACCGGACCCCTGCATCCATGGCTTCCCAGGAACGATGGGACTTTGCGCAGCAGGCATCTGCTGTCCGGTCCCGATTCTGGGGATGGGTGATGCTGGCATTGGGCCTGATCGGCCTGGGTCTGGGCGGCCTTCCGGTAATCGCCGGCGTGCTGTTGTCCATCGGCGTCCTGATCACATGCTGCATCCTGCTGCTGACCGGAACGGAAAAAGACATCAAGAAGCACTTTGGCCCGCTTCAACGTCCGTGATTTCCATCGGAAAGGGCGTGCATGTCCACATCGGCCTTCTCCATGAGCCAGGCCAGAACCTCTCTTTCGAAAGGGTATTCCTCGCCTGAATCCGCATTCCGGAAGGAATGACCGAAACCGGGAATGACCCGCACGTCGATATTCTGGTTGGGCGCGTTGCGGCGAACGCGTTCGATGTTGGCCACGCTGATATCAACAGGGACAACCCGATCGGCCTCTCCGTAGATGGAGAACCACGGTTTGTCGAAGGACATGAGTTCCTCCGTGTAGTCCCGTCCCATGGAGTTGTAGATCCCCGTTGCCGGTAGTTGATCCGGAGCAGGGGGAAGCAACTGTCCCCGGTAACCGTCATCGAACGAACGCGCAGATTCGAACACGGACTGGAGTTCCTCAGCATTTCCGGCGGCCACGGCGTCAAGGTGGCGTTCCCAGTACGCCATGGCGGCGTCCACCGCATCCGGCGAGACGCCTGCGTCCAGAAAGCTGTTCTTGATGGCATACAGCCTTGTTTCCGCTACACCCGCGATGGGTCCCGAGACAGAAGCAGCAAAGGACACCCATTCGTGGCGATGTGCTGTCACAGGTGCCAGACGGCCACCCTGACTGAACCCGAGGATACCGATGCGTGCGTCGTCCACCTCACGGTGGCGCGCAAGGAGTTTGGACGCGGCACCGGCATCGGCGACAAAATCGTCGAAGGTCGATGAGGCGTAGTCCCCACCCGATTCTCCCAGTCCATGTTTGTCCCATGTGATGACGACAAAACCACAACGGACCAGCATCCGGGCAAAAAACCTCGGAGTGATCCGGAGGATGTCGATGTTGCTGCCTCCCCCGTGCATGAGGGCCAGGGCAGGGTATCGTCCCTCGGCCTCGGGCAAATAGAGGGTTCCTGCCAGCTGGTAGCCCTGACTTTCAATGGTGATGGACTCTTCCCGGAAAGTTGCCTTCCGTCCCTCTTCGGTCAGGCAATCCGGGCCGACGGACGGCGGCACTGCGGTATCTGGTACGGCGGCAAGGGTCACGATCAACAGGATGGGCAGAAAGAGTCGCATGATGGCGTCGTTGAGGTTCAGGGACATCATCAAGAGACAGAGCAGGCAGGATAGTTGCCCATGCCGGAGGGCAGAAATGAGTACCGTATGGTGCGGGCCGGATCGGAATCGATCCGGCCCGCAAAGGCCTATCGAATGAAGGGATCCGAAAAGCGCTCGTCCACCGCCAGGCTTTCGTCTGTTACCGTGCGGAGGAATGCGACGAGGGCATCCATCTCGTTGCCTGACAACTGCATCCGGATGGGCTGATCATTCGGACCTCGCAGGCGCGGGTCGAGATTCGGGTGGTTTTCGATGCCGCTGTTGTAGTGCTCGATGACGTCTCGCAGCGTGGCAAATCGCCCGTCATGCATGTAGGGTGCGGTCAAGGCGATGTTTCGCAGGGAGGCGGTCTTGAAACGTCCCTGGCCCGCACCCTGATCGGCGTTCGTGTTGGCATCCAGGCCGTTGTTGAACGGGCGGTCACCAACCATGTCGGGGCCGGAGTGGCAGGCTGCGCACTGCGTCCTCGGACTGAAAAACAATTGTCGCCCCAGTTCTTCCTGAGCCGAAAGGATTCCCCGGTCGCCACCCACGGCAGGCTGACCGGGCTGAAGGGGAGGACCGGCGGCCAGCCATGCATCCCATCGGGAATTCCGGGTGAGGATGGTGCTCTGGAAGGCAGCGAGTGCCGTGGCGACGCGCTCGGCCAGCACATCACTGGTACCGAAGGCCTGTTCAAAGAGAACATCGTAGTAGTCCAGTGCGGTCAATCTGGACGTCATTTCCTCCAGGGTCAGGTCCATTTCATCCGGATTCTGGATGGGCTGGAGGGCCTGGTCCTCGAGAGAGGCCGCCCGCTCATCCCAGAACATGCGACCGTTCGGGTAGGTGACGGTGTTGGCAACCGACATGGAATGGCGGGCCGTCAGCGCACCACCCACGCCATCGCTCAAGACATTGGAGTCGGCAAAGCCCTCGCTTTGCCGGTGGCACGAGGCACACGAAATGGTGGCGTCCCTGGAAAGCTGCCGTTCGTAAAACAGGACGCGCCCCAGGGTGACCATGGCGGCGTCCGGATTGGTGGCATTCTGCCCGTTCAAGGCACTCACCACATCGGCGTGAAGCACCTGTTCGATGGCATCGGAGGATTCGTCTGCGGGCAAGTCGGCGTTCATGCCGGACTCGCATCCTGCCATGAGCAGGGCAGCGAGAAGGAGGATTCTGGTTTTCATGACAGCACACCTTCGGTTCAGTGACGTGGGTGCACCAAGGATCGACAGGGCACGGTGGCTGGATGTGTCGAAAGTGTCACGATTGCATCACCATCCTTTTGGAACATGGCCCGAAAAAAGCTGCGGGGCGCCGCATTCGCGGCGCCCCGCAGGACGTGTCCGTTTCCGGGCCGGTTCAGATGTGTGTCAGATCATCGCGTCTGAGGCCGTTCGTTGTTCAGCTGATTGATGTTCACATCCCAGCGGTAGTCGCCCAAGAGGTGCTTCACGAAGTACTCGGCGCGCAGCCAGAACCAGTAATCCGACATGCTGCCATACCCGTGGCGCTGGCCGGGGAAGACGAAGAAATCAAACCGTTTGTTGGCCTTGATGAGCGCATCCACCATGCGGTACGTGTTGGCCGGGTGGACGTTGTTGTCTTCCAGGCCGGTGGTCAGGAGCAGGCGGCCTTTCAGGTTGCCCGCCAATTCGGGGTTGGACCGGATGCTGTATTTGAACGACACGTTGCCGTCCTCATCGACGACTTCCTCCACGCCATGGTGCTGTTCGGACCAGTACCGGTTGTAGATCTCATTGGTATGGTTGCCGGCACTCGAAACGGCCACCTTGAAGAAGTCCGGATACACCAGCATGGCTGCCGTGGACATGAATCCTCCGCCGGAGTGACCATAGATGCCGATGCGATCGATGTCGATGAAATCATGTCGATCGGCCAACTGTTCGGCAGCCACTTTCTTGTCGGCCAGACCGTAGTCACGCAGGTTGCCATACCCATAGTTGTGATACCACTTGGATCGGTTGGGGTGGCCTCCCCGGTTTCCTACCGTGATGACGACCATGCCGAACTGTGCCAGCGCTGTTTCATAGCGGTTCGTATTGAACGACTTGGAAACGGACTCTGTCTGCGGGCCGGGATACACGTACTCGACCAGGGGATATTCCCTGGTTTCGTCGAAATCGAACGGCTTGTACATCACCCCGAAAAGATCCGTGATGCCATCGGCAGCCTTGACGGTAAACGGCTCGGGAAAGACGAAACCGGCTTCCAGAAGCTTGGAGAAATCAGCGGTCTCGAGCTCCAGGACCATCCGGCCGCTGGCATTGCGCACGACGGAGACGGGTGTGGTGTCCACGCGCGAGTGGTTGTCGACGAAATACTGTCCGGATTCACTGAAACTGGCCCGGTGGTCGGAGTCGCCGGGGTTCAGAAGGCGCAGCCCGGACCCGTCCAGGTTTACCCGATAGGCATGGGTGTAATACGGATCCTCTCCTTCCTCGCGGGCATTGGCCTGGAAGTACATCACGCCCGCGTTTTCATCAATCCGGGAGATACCTGCCCGCGTGTTCCAGGGGCCGGATGTGACCTGGTTTTTCAGGGTGCCGTCGGCACCGTAGCGGTAAAAGTGGCCCCAACCATCGCGCTCGGACCACCAGAGCAGATCGCCATTGGCCAGGAGATACGGATCGCGGGGCTCGATGTACGTGTTCATCCGTTCCTCGATGACCACCTCTGTCTGACCGGTAGCCGCATCGACCCGGAACAGGTCCACCCGTTTGTAATCGCGGCTTTTCCGGATGGCCAGGAAACTGCCCGGATCGTTGGTATTCCAGGTCCGGATGAACGGGCTGTCGTCTGCCGGATACCGGAATTGCGGCTTGCTGCCGACCAGCACTTCCTGATCCACGAAGGCTGAATCATTGACCGCCCACACGGAGTCGGACGCCACACTTCCCACCTGCAGGTGGTACTGCGCGACGTTTTCCTCGCCCGGCATGCCGTACTTGTAGCTTTCCAGTTGCGGGCGCTTGTCGCCCGTGTAGTGGATGATCCAGAGATCGCCGACCTTGCGGACATCCATGCGCATGACGGAGAAATACTCGGAGCCCGGGGACCAGACAATGTCGGCCCGTTTGCGTTCATCCTTGTCTTCCTCCACCTGCTCCGCCGTACGGCCGTGGAACTGGCTCAGACGCCAGTTGGAGGACACATAGGAGAAGTACGGTTCGCCGTCTTCAGTCAGCTGGATTTCCTCAACCTCCACGGCGTCTTCCGCTTCCTGCGCATCATCACCCGACTTGCCGCGACGGGCATCGACAATCTTCTGGAAGTCCTCTCCGCTCATCTTGAAGAGGTTGTCGTGACGGGCAAAAAGCACCCAGTTGCCATCGGGGGAAATCGAAGCCCAGAAAGGGCGATTGTCGGGCTTCTCAACATCCTGCAACTCCCGCAGGGTCTGCGTCGTCAGGTCGAACTCAAAATAGAAGACCTTGTCGCGCATCTCCGGCTTTTTCTTGGTAGCCGTGGAGTCCTGCTGCATATCGCCCGTTTCGGCTTCTTCATCCGGCACTTCTTCCTGCACGCTGGAAGGGACCTCGAACCGGATCGTATTCTGATCGATGAACTTGATATTCCGGATGGGCAGGTTCTGACCGTCGAACGGGTCTTTCACGATCCGGGTCAGTTCGGCAGCCATCTTGTCATTGTCGAAAATGGCCGTTTTCGTACCTCGTACGGGGTCGACTTTCCAGTAGTGGGTGCCTTCCGACGTTTCGTACGAGTACCAGAACGACTCTCCACCCTCGATCCAGCGAGGATTCACTGACGTCGAGTAAATCAAGTCGTTGATGCGATAGGGGGCCCAGCGGGATGCCAGTTCGTAGTTGGCGGTCTGATGGACGGCATCACCATGATGGTCCTGGGCGGTGGCGGGCGGAAGGGCCAGAAAGAGGGCGATGAAAACGAAGGTGAGCGTGCGCATGGGTACTCGACGGGCCTTGGGGATGGGAAACGGAGAAAGATGAAAGCAGTCAGTCCCCAATGTATCTTGATCAGTCCCCAATGGAAAGCCAATTCGGGGTTTACCAGTTATGCCCTGCACCACTGCATCATGACCCCCATCGATCAACGCGCATTCAAGCCGGTACTCGAGAAGTTGCGCGCATCGATCGACGCGCAGCTGAAAGGGGATTCGGGGGCTGACGAAAGCATCCGGCCGGACAATGCCATTGGCCGACTGACCCGCATGGAGGCCATTCAGGCGCAGAGTATTTCAGCGGCAGGGAAGGCTCGTTTACGGAAACGACTGCCGCAGATCGATCGGGCGCTCAAAGCCATCGAGGAAGGCACGTACGGTACGTGCGTCTCATGCGGGGAGGATATTCCCTCGGGCCGATTGGAAATCCGTCCAGAGAGCCGCTTGTGCGTGGGGTGTGCCTCCGGTAGATGAAGGTCAGCTCATGCGTAGATCAGGCTACGCAGCGCGGACACGTTGTCCGATGTGGTGAACCCCGCACTCATGACGGATGAATACGCGTGAAAGGAGATGCCATCCAATCCTCGAAGTTCCTCCATCAATCGGGGTAGAGTGCCCGCGGATACACCACCGCCTACAACGATTTCCATCCGTCCGTGGAGCAGCCGGGCCGCCCGTACCAGTTCCGTGATACCTTCCGCCGCGTCGCTGCCACTTCCCCAGGGTGTTCCAGCGGTCAGGACGCGGTCGCACCCCAGGGTAACGAGGGTAGCGAGTGCTTCATAACGGTCCGTCGCCGCATCCAGCGCCCGGTGGAACGTGAAGGCTTTCCCGGCGCCGTGGGCAATGTCGATGAGCGATTCTGTCACGTCTTCATCCACGGCGCCGTCACGAAGGGCCCCGGACACGATGCCGTCGGCTCCGGCCGCCACCATGTCGCGCGTGGTTTGCTTCAATTGATTGGCTTCGTGTGCCGACCACTCGAATCCTCCATCCCGAGGGCGAACCATCGCCAACACGGCTACCCTGGAAGGGATGGCATTGCGGATGGCCGCGATGATTGTTGCCTCAGGAGTCAGGCCTCCAGCGTCCATGGCTGCGCAGCACTCCAGGCGATCCGCGCCGCCATCGGAAGCGGCTCGCGCATTGCGCAAAGCGTCTTCCAGCGAATCGCAGGCAATGCAGATTTCTAGTTCGTGAGGCATGTTGCAAGAAAGGTGTCGGGGCGGGCGACAAAGGTAGTCATGACAGGACCATCGTTGCGTTCCTATCTTGCGGCCCGCCCGGCGTCCGCCCGGGCGTTTCCAACGACCTGACCGGGCTTTCCCATGCCGAATCGTTCCGTCCTTCCTTTCCTCATTCTCCTGATTGTGTGCACCATGAGTCTGACCAGCGATGTTTCTGCCCGACAGAACCTGGACGAGACCGAACAGCATCTGGCATCGTTCGTCGACAGCCGCGTGGAGGCGGCCATTGACCTGCTGGAGCGGGTGGTCAACATCAATTCCGGGTCCATGAACTTTGATGGGGTCCGTGCCGCGGGCGCCGTATTCGACGAGGAACTGGCGGCTCTGGGATTCGAAACCCGCTGGGTGGACGGAACGGCCTTCGACCGGGCTGGTCACCTGTTTGCCACCCGCGGTAATCAGGGTCCCCACTTCCTGCTCATCGGCCACCTGGACACCGTCTTTGAAACGGACAGCCCGTTCCAACGCTTCGAGCGGGAATCGGAAGGACGTGCCACGGGTCCGGGAATCATCGACATGAAGGGCGGCGATGTGGTCATGGTCGAGGCCGTCCGTGCCCTGCAGGCTGCTGGAGTACTGGACGGAATGTCCGTGACGATCGCACTGATCGGTGACGAGGAATCGTCCGGTGATCCCCTGGAGCTGGGCCGGGCCGCTCTCGTCGAGGCCGCCATCGAGGCAGATGTCGTCATGGCCTTTGAACCCGGTGATGGCGATCCCGGAACGGCCGTGCTGGCCCGTCGCGGATTCACCGGATGGGAACTGCACACGACGGGTGTCCGCGCCCACTCTTCTTCCGTGTTCTCCGAGCAGACCGGGTATGGTTCCATCTATGAAGCCGCTCGCATCCTGACGCGGTTCCAGGAGGAACTGGTGGGTGAGGAACTGCTGACGTTCAATCCCGGGCTGATCCTTGGCGGCACGACAGTCGAGTTCGACGAAGAGAATGATCGGGGAAGCGCGTTCGGGAAAACCAACGTTGTAGCTGAAAAAACCATTGTATCCGGTGATCTGCGGACGATTTCTCCGGAACAGCGGGAGGCCATCAAGGAGCGGATGAGGGAACTCATCAAGGACAACCTGCCTGGTACGGGTGCGACGCTGACCTTCCGGGACAGCTATCCGCCCATGGGTCAGACCGAAGGGAACGAGCGGCTGCTTGCCCTCTTCAGTCAGGCGAGCGAAGACGCTGGCTACGGTCCGGTCGTAGCCGGCGACCCTCGGGAGGCCGGTGCCGCCGATGTCTCGTTCGCAGCCGGACACGCCCTCATGGCGCTCGATGGTCTGGGCATGACGGGAGGGGGAACGCACACGACCCACGAGTGGGCGGACCTGTCAACCCTTCCCATGCAGACGACGCGGGCAGCCATCACCATGTACCGCATTGCCCGGGACTGGTCGGAATAACGACCGGAATTCGATGCCGATTTTTCGGTGGACAGCCCGAGTGTGATGTTGGACATTGGGATGCCCATTGTCCACGCTTCCACCCGGTTTTCCAACGTGCTTGATTCAACTCCTTTGCCTCCGCGAGAAGAAATGATCCGGGCCTTCCTGGGTCGTGATGAGGCGTATGAGGGCATTTTCGTGACGGCTGTCCGGACCACGGGCATCTTCTGTCGTCCGGATTGCCCCGCTCGCAAACCGAAGCCGGAAAATGTGGAGTTCTTTCCCACCGTCAAGGATGCCCTGGATCATGGGTACAGGCCGTGCAAGCGGTGTCGTCCCATGCAACCCAAGGGCACCGAACCCGGGTGGTTGCAGCCCCTGATGGCAGCGCTTGAGGCAGATCCTCTGAAACGCTGGAAGGACGGTGACCTGCGCACGATGAACCTGGATCCGGACCGGGTCAGGCGCTGGTTCAAGGAGAATCACGGCATGACCTTCCACGCGTACAGCCGAAGCCGGAGGTTGGGCGAAGCGCTCGGATCCATGAAGTCCGGGGAGTCCCAGACGGACGCCGCGTTCGACTCAGGATTCGAGTCCCTTTCGGGTTTCCGCTCGGCCATCGAACGCGTTACGGGTCGAGCGGCTGGATCTGCCCCGGATGCAGGCATGCTGTATCTGCACCGGCTGACGACACCGCTTGGGCCCATGTTGGCTGGCGCAACCGATCAAGCGGTCTGCCTTCTGGAGTTCATCGATCGTCCCATGCTGCCAACGCAACTGGAGAGGATCGGGAAGCGCTTTAAGGAGACCCCCGTTCCCGGCAGCAACAGGGTCATTGACGACCTGGAAGGTCAACTTGACGCGTATTTCCGGGGCGCACTCAACCAGTTCAACCTGCCCCTGGACCTGCGAGGAACGCCGTTCCAGGAATCCGTGTGGCGAGCATTGTTGAAGGTGCCGCATGGCAAAACAGCGTCCTACGCGTCGCTTGCATCCGCCATCGGGAATCCAGGCGCGGTCCGCGCCGTGGCTCGTGCCAACGGAGACAATCGCATGGCCATCCTGATTCCGTGCCACCGGATCATCGGATCGGATGGTTCACTGACCGGGTACGGCGGCGGTCTTCACCGGAAACGATTCCTGTTGGAATTCGAGAGCGGTGTTCGCGCACCTACGCTCTTCGATGCGCCCTGAAACGATACAAGCACTACTGCAAGGACGCCTGAAGCGAGATTTCCGGATGCTGACCAGGCGCCGTGATCACGTTCAATGCCTCGAAGGAGATCTCGATGGCATCCAGCCGGTTTCCAGTTTTCACGTCAAGGTGGACGGTACCGTGCGGCGGTACATCGATCAGACTTGCACGGTTGTGGAATCGGAAGTCCGATGTGTTGCGCAGCGTGAACCATGCGTCGGAGTGATTGGAGATGGCCACCCGGGCCAAAGAGGTATCTCCGATGTAACCGTTTGAGGACATGCTCAGCGAAGCATTGATGAGTGGGCGGACATGCTCTTCCCGGCCAATGATCGAATCCAGATAGTAGGCCACCGTGCGTCCTTCAAACAGGGCCTCACGGATGGATGCTTCCGTACGCTCTTCCGCCAGCACAATGGTGATGGGCCGATGACCGCCCTGGGCGATTTCGTACTGCCAGTCGACGAGTCCATGGATGTCTGAAGTACCGATGATGGCCAGTCCATGCTCCAGCGCAAGCTCAATGGCTTCGTCCGAATAGGTCAGGTCATTGACGACCTCGATGCCGTGGATCTGCCCTTTCTCGATCAAGGCCAGCTGCTCGGGCTCCATCCGGGCTACACCGTCCTTGCGTTGTGACGTCCAGTTGGGATGGTTGATGAACGTGAATCCACCCTGAGATGCAGCTTCCGCATAGGCGTCTTCGGCATCGTCCTGCAGCAGGGGGTTGGCGTCCTGGATGAATACCGTATTGGCATGTCCGTAAGGCAGGGAGCGGGTGATTTCCGATCCCCTGATCACGATCAGCCCACTTTCCCCGGCCGAAGCTTCGGCTATGTCGAATGCCCGGTTGCGATCCGGGTGGGGGATGTCAGCCCGGTGAGGTTGGTACTCCAGGTGTTCCGTGATGGCAATGCAGTCCAATCCGTCCCGTTGTGCTTCCTGCACCCTGATGTTCGGCCAAACAGCGCCGTCTGAAAACACCGTATGGATGTGGAAGTCGCAGGTCAGGCTCAGGTAGTCAGCCGTGTCCGGAAACTGGATCGTGCGGCCGCCAGCGTGTTCGTGATCGTGTTGGGCCTGGGCTGGCAGCACCAGCGTCAGCGCAAACAGGAAGGAAAAGAGGCGATTCATCGGGCGTGGGGAGTTGATCCGGGAGAAGCCCCAATCTAGGGACTCCCGGAGCCGGAGTCGACAACCCGACGGTTATCACCATGTTACGCCGCGATGCCTGAACCGGAAGCCGTTTGGTTCCTGCGCAAGGAGCGGGTCCACTCCCGGTACCCCATGATGCACAGGATCAGGAAAATGGTGTACTGCCCGGAGAAGAGGTACAGGCCTTTCAGCGCATAAATGGTTATGGCCACGATGTCGATGATGAACCAGTAGACCCAGTTCTCGAGCAGCTTGCGCGCCATGAACCACATGGCTACCAGGCTGGCCACCGTCGTGAATGCATCTCCATAGGGATAGGCCGGAATGGGCGCACCACCGTCGGACCACGCCTGCGCCCAGGAAATGCTGTCGCTCATGTTGGAAAGGACCCAGCCGGCGATGACATCCAGGTTGCTCATGCTCCAACCCCACGCCAGGGTCAGGAGGACGGTCACGATGGCCCAGACCACATTCCGCGTCCACGACATGGTGGTAACGGGCAATTCCTCATTTTGCGATCCTCCCTTCAGCCAGTGGATCCATCCGTAGATGTTCATTCCGATGTAGTAGACGTGCAGGAGCATGTCGGAGTACAGGAACGAGTCATAGAAGACGACGGCGGCCACCGCTACGGACAACAATCCGGTCGGCCAGGCCCAGATGCTTTGACGCGTCAGCAAGTAGACGCTCAACAATCCAAAAATGGCCGCAACAGCTTCGAGAATCAGCATTTCGAGGGTACGTCGAGGACGGTAGGTTGGTGGCCGGTCAGTTCAAACAATCGGTGCATGTCTTCCCGTTTCAATACGATGGTGGCGGTGTTCACCAGAGGATGACATCGGACACTTTCGGCATTCCAGACGGCCTCGTCTACGATGACTTCAACGGCCCCTTCGGAATCATTGATGACGCCCATCAAGGTGACCGATCCGGGCTCCACGTCCAGGTGTTCGAGAAGCCGTCGTTCCGAGGCAAAGGAAACCCGACCCAGACCGGTTTTCGCGCCCAGGGCCATCAGGTCGACCTGTTTGTCGTGGGATACGACGATCAGGATGTGTCGACGCCCTTTCTTGTCGCGCACGAACAGGTTTTTCGTGCGCTGACCGTGCGGAATATCAACCATCTCGGTGACCTCATCCACCGTGAAAACGGCCGGATGGTCGTATCGCTCGTACGGGATTCCGTGGGTTTCCAGAAAGCGGACGGCTCTGGTCAACCGGTCGGAAGCCATGGATCAGGAATCGGTTATGGATCGGGGTATGAAGCGGGTGGGCCCGGCGAAAATAGCGAAATAGATCCACAGGATTGCGGCAAGAAAAATGCCCTGTGTGAGCAGTATCAGGCCGCCCCCGGAAATCCTGCCGATGTTGTCGTTCAGTTCGAAAGTGATGCTGCGGCTTTCTTCCGACATGAGCAGGAAGACCAGAATGGTGGAAGAGGAGAGGAGCGCCAGAACGAACAGATGCAGCCGAGCCGTCCATACCCAGAATCGATTTCCTTCAAGAAGGGCGATTCCCAGGGGCAGAAGGACGGGAGCGAAGTCGACCGCATTGACGGAGCCCGATAGGAGCGAAACGCCATAGCGGATGGTGGCGGCTGCTCCCAGGATGGCGCAGATGGTGCCTGCAACGGATGTCACAGTAGACCGGGATGGATACATGATGGCAGGAAGATGGGTTGGTTTGGATCGGTTGGAATCCGGAGTGCGTTTGCGGTGCAGCAGGAGTTTCCGCGGGGGTATTCGGGGCCGGCGCTGCCGGCCCCGAATACTGCGGAAGGCACTCACAACACCACGTGCGGAGTAGGTATCGCCTTGTTTTTGACAGGGATGTCGTCTTTGCCCAGGGAGAATTTGAATTCTGCCGTACACCCCTGGAAGCACCAGCAGGTCACGACGTCGACATCGTATTCAATCAAGCCCCAAAGGAAGGAACGGGAAGCGGATTCAGGACACACCCCTTCGCCCTCGCATTCCGAACCGGGTGCAATGAAATCCACGTCACAGGAGAGTGAGAATTCAATGATGTCCTTGCCGGCCCATTCCGGCACCGAACCATCGTCGAGGCAGGATCGGTCGACCCACGCGGAATACACACCATCTCCGGCAAATTCATCGGCGCCGGTGCCGCTGTCTTCCATGCGGGCAACCGAGCCGTCCGTTCGCATCCCCAGGATGTTGAACGCCTCGGGATAGCGGATGGGAGCTGCGTCGTCCATCCGGACCCGCAAGGCCAGTTTCTCTTCTTTGGCGGACCCGGGGTTGAGAACGGTCATCTCGACCGATTCCACGAAGTCCATTCCGGAAAGAACGGTGACAGCATCCGGGTCACTCGGGCCTTCGAGGGCCGATGAGCCGGCATCACATCCAGTCCAGAGCATCATCATCAGGGTCAGGGCAGCCATCCAGCCGGGTGGCCGGAGGGCAACAGGGTACGTTTTCATGGTCAGTCCTCTTCTTCATCCAACTTCACGAGTGGACGTGCGCACGATGCGCGCATCCACTTCAATAGAGCCGGGACTGACCGGGACGTAACCCCGGATCGGCAAAAAAACTACCAGACGTGCTCGTTCTTGTCGATGACCTGGGAGGCCGATCCGATGATGAGGGGATCAGGCTCGATGACCACGGTGTGATCCTTCTGGGGGTAGTCGAGGTGATACAGGAAGTGGTTCATGCAGTTGAGACGTGCACGCTTCTTGTCGTCTGATTTGACCACGGTCCAGGGTGCGTCTGCCGTATCCGTATGGAAGAACATGTTCAGCTTCGCCTTGGTGTAATCATCCCATTTGTCTCGGGAGGCGCGGTCAATATCACTCAGTTTCCACCCCTTGAGCGGATCGGATTCACGCGAGTCCATGCGGGCTTTCTGGGCCTTCCGCGTTACGGAGAACCAGTATTTGAACAGGATCGTGCCCGAGCGGACCAGCATGCGCTCCACTTCCGGGGCCTGCCGCAGGAATTCCTTGTATTCCTTGCCCGTGCAGAATCCCATCACACGCTCGACTCCGGCCCTGTTGTACCAGGAACGGTCGAAGAACACCATTTCCCCCTTGGTGGGAAACTGCTGGACGTAGCGCTGGAAATACCACTGTCCGCGCTCTTCCTCCGTCGGCTTCTCGAGTGCCACGATGCGGGCACCACGAGGATTGAGATGCTCCATGAACCGCTTGATCGTGCCTCCTTTGCCGGCAGCGTCCCGACCCTCGCACACCACCATGATCCTCTGGCCGGATTCCTTGGCCCAGCGTTGCACCTTCAGGAGTTCGATCTGCAGCAGCCGCTTGCGGGTGTCATAGGCCGAGCGGCTGAGCTTCGTGCGGTACGGATAGATGCTGTCCCTGAACAGGAGGTCGATTTCCTCTTCCGAATAGCCCAGGTCTTCCCGGACGAGATCCGTTCGGGAGGCCTTCGGCTCAAGCAGGGACTCACCCTTCATGCCGTTACCAAGGGCGGAAGCGCCTTCCTCCGCAGATGCATCGACCTTTTTGAGGTCCAGGACTTTTTTTGACATACTTCTGGAGAGAGACGTTTGGGCGACCGATAACAGGGAAGGTGCAAAGGTAGCAAGTTCGGAGGATTCGGACTGCATCGGAAAACGGTTCAGGATTTGCCTGCCATCCGGGTCTGCAATGCGTTACCTTCCCTCGTCATATCAAAGGCAATTCCATTCGTCATGCCTATCCCTCGGAAGTCCTTTCATCTGATCCTCCTTCTGGTATTCCTTTTTCCGGGAATTGCATCGGCCCAGACCCAGGAATCCCATTCTGTGGCGCGCCTCTGGAACGAAGCCCTGCTGCAGTCCATCCGGGAGGATTTTGCGCGCCCCACTGTGCACGCCCGCAACCTCTTCCATACGTCCGTGCTGATGTGGGATGCGTGGTCGGCCTACGACGAAGTGGCACAGCCCTATATGCTGGGCGCTGATCGGTACGGATACACGTGTGAATTCAGCGGCGTCCCAGATCCAGGAGACGTACACGCTGCCAGGGAGAAAGCCATCAGCTACGCCGCGTATCGCCTCCTGAGGCATCGATTTTCGCAGTCCCCGGGGATGGACGCGGCGTTTGCCCGCTACGACATCCTGATGAACGAACTGGGGTATGACAGGACGTTCACGGACACGGACTACACGAGCGGTGAGCCTGCGGCCCTGGGCAATTATCTTGCTTCGTGCATGATCGAGTACGGATTGACGGATGGATCCAACGAAGCGGAACTGTATGCCAATCGGCACTATCGACCCGTCAACCCACCGCTGGCACCACCGCTTCCGGGTAATCCGCACATCCTGGACATGAACAGGTGGCAGCCGCTTTCATTCGACGTGTTCATCGATCAGGCGGGTCAGGAGATTCCCCTGGGAACGCCTGAATTCCTGGGTCCGGAGTGGGGCCAGGTCCACCCTTTTTCCATGACGCCCGAAGATCTGAACATCTACGAGCGCGATGGCTTCGAGTATTGGGTATACCACGACCCGGGCCCGCCGCCGGCGCTGGATGTGCTTGATGGCAGCGGTCTTTCCGACGAGTACAAATGGTCCCACTCTCTCGTGGCCATCTGGTCGTCCATGCTTGACCCCTCGGATGGGGTGATGTGGGACATTTCGCCAGCCCGGATCGGAAATATTCCGTTCAATCGGCTTCCCCGAACGATTGAAGGGCAGCGCTCATTCTACAATCTTTTTGACGGCGGAGACATCAGTCAAGGTCATCGCCTCAATCCCCACACTGGACAGCCCTACTGGGCTCAGATGGTTCCGCGTGCGGACTATGCCCGGGTCCTGGCCGAGTTCTGGGCGGACGGACCCGACTCGGAAACGCCGCCGGGGCACTGGTTCACCATCCTGAACTATGTCTCCGACCACCCGGATCTGGTAAAGCGATTCCGAGGGACCGGACCGGTTCTGGACGATCTTGAATGGGATGTGACAGCGTACCTGGTTCTTGGCGGCACGATGCACGATGCTGCGGTTGCTGCCTGGGGCGTAAAGGGTTGGTATGACTATATCCGGCCCATTTCCGCCATCCGGGGCATGGCCGAGTACGGACAGAGCAGCGATCCTTCGCTGCCACGGTATCACCCGGCTGGCATCCCGCTGGTCCCCGGCTACATCGAACTGGTGGAAGACGGCGATCCGCTGGTCGGCGATAACAAGGAGCATCTTTACGAGATCAAGGTGCGCGGATGGCGCGGACCGGAATACGTATTCGATCCAGAGACCGATGAGGGTGGCGTCGACTGGATCCTTGCAGCCAACTGGTGGCCGTATCAACGCCCTTCGTTCGTGACTCCTCCATTTGCCGGGTACGTGTCAGGGCACTCTACCTTCTCCCGGGCTGCGGCCGAAGCCATGACGCAGCTTACCGGGGACAATTTCTTCCCGGGTGGCATGGGTGAATTCCATGCGCCCAAGAACGAATTCCTGGTATTTGAGGATGGTCCCAGCGTGGACGTGGTGCTTCAATGGGCCACGTATCAAGATGCGTCGGATCAGACAAGTCTTTCTCGAATCTGGGGCGGCATCCATCCGCCGGCCGATGATATCCCGGGCCGCATCATGGGCGAAGACATCGGCATCGAGGCCTTCCGCTTCGCGGAGCGCTTCATCACCGGTCTGGCTACGGATGTCGAAAAGCTCGATGTGCCATCGTCGGATCCTGCGCTGGCAGCGTATCCGAATCCGGTTCGTTCAGGCCACCATTTCACGCTGGATGCCCCGGTCACCGGTTCGTACCAGTTGGTGGACATCCTCGGCCGTACCGTGCGCACGCTTTCCTTGGACGGTGGGCGCAATGTGGTGGATACCGAGGGTCTGGCCACCGGCATGTATTTCATCCGATCCGGAGACGAACCGGGTCGCAACGGCACATCGGTCATCGTGACCCGGTAGTCGTCCAGCCGATCGATCAACCCGCAATCAATTCCTTGACGCTCTCGACGTAGTCGGGATAGTCGGGTTGATACATGGAGTCCAGAACAGCCTGATTCAGATCCTCGGGGCGATCCACGCTTTCCAGCCCGAGTTCGTACACGCGCTCGGCAACAGCCGTGGCAATGTGGGCTGAGACTTCCCGTATGCGCGCCAGGGACGGGAAAATGCGTCCAAGTCCCAGGTCGTGTTCGCTTACGATGTCAGCCAGCGCCTTGGCTGCCACGGCAAACAGTTCGTCGGGGACCCGTGTGGCGCCGCTGACGATCAGGCCCAAGCCGAGTCCCGGGAAGATATAGGCGTTGTTGGCCTGTCCCGGCACGAAGGTCCGGCCTCCGTACTCGACCACATCGAACGGGCTGCCGCTGGCAAACACGCACTGCCCTTTCGACCAGTTGTAGGCCTGTCGGGCGGTGCATTCGGATTTGGATGTCGGATTGGACAGGGCGAATACGATGGGTCGCTCATTCAGTGCGGCCATCCGTTCGACCGCGGCACGGGTGAACGTGCCCGGCTGTCCGGATACTCCGATGATGGCGGTAGGCCGGATCTGGTTGATGGCCTCTACCAGGTCGGGAGTGAATACTCCCTCATGGGCGTATCGCTGCTTGTGGTCGGCCAGTCCTTCCCGGGAGGCCACCACGAGGCCCTTCGAATCCATGAACCAGCTCCGTTTCCGGGCATCGTCCAGTGGCATGCCGTCCGCAACGAGTGCCGATGTCAGCAGGTCGCCGATACCGATGCCGGCTTCGCCAGCGCCGTAGAACAGCACCCGCTGATCCTTCAACTCCTGTCTGGTGATCCGCAGGGCGGAGATCAGGCCGGCCAGCGTGACACTGGCTGTGCCCTGGATGTCATCGTTGAACGTGGTCAACCGGTCCCGGTACGTGCGGAGCAGCCGGAAGGCGTTCTGGTTGGCAAAATCCTCGAACTGAAGCACCGCCCGCGGGAATTTCTGTTGGACAGCGGATACGAACTCCTCGATGAAGGCATCATACTCCTCCCCGCGGAGCCGGTGGCGGGGTAGCCCGATATACAGCGGGTCACCCAGCAATTCCTTGTTTTCCGTTCCTACATCCAGTGTGATGGGCAAGCACTGTGTCGGATGAATACCGGCGCAGGCCGTGTAGAGGGACAGTTTCCCGATGGGAATGCCCATGCCGTCGGCACCGAGGTCACCCAGACCCAGGATGCGTTCGCCGTCCGTCACGACAATGACGCGCACGTCCTTGTGGGGCCAGTTGTCCATGATCCGGGCCAGGTCGCCTTCATCCTCTGCGGACAGATAGAGTCCGCGGGGACGTCGGAAGATGTGCCCGAATTTCTGGCATGCTTCCCCGACGGTCGGCGTGTAGATGATGGGCATGAGTTCCTTGAGGTGATCCATGACCACCCGGTAGAACAGGTTCTCGTTCCTATCCTGCAGCGCGGAGAGGAGGATGTAGCGTTCCAGATCCGTGTTCTTGGCCCGGAGATTCTCCATGATGCGGCGCACCTGCAGATCTTCCGTGCTCACCCGTGGGGGAAGAAGACCGCGCAGGCCCAACAGTTTGCGTTCATCGGCCGTGAAAGCCGTGCCCTTGTTGCGGATCGGGTCGTGGAGGAGTTTCACGCCGCGGTGTGCGGCACCGGATTCTGCAAGAAGATTGGTCAGTGCGTCGTCGTTCATGGGTCCTGCCCGTAAGTGGGAATGGGACACGCCAACTGGCGCGCCATGCGCAGCCCAAAGTGGCCCAGAGCGCTCTTGGGATTTGGCAGGTGCTTCGCTTCCGACCTGTAGGATGGCTCCCTACGCCATCTGTGAGGGGATCAGGGCAGGCTCAGTCCTTCTGCTTGATTTCCCGTCCCTTTACGATGACAAAGGCGATGAGTGCGAAGACGAAAAAGACCAGAAGCATCCAGGCCACACTCTGGAGCGTCCCCACGATGGCCCGGTAGATTTCCATCGTCCATGCCTCCGGTGTCAGGGCGGCAGGCTGGCCATCCGGTGGGCCGATGAGATATTTCTCGAAGTCCCAGACGCGTACTCCTCCCGAAATGCCGACCACGTAAACGGCAAAGGTCAGGTACCGGGCCCATGCGTCCGCAACGGCTTCCCCGATGATGCGATCCAGGATCTGTGCGATGGGCTTGTGGAATACCCGGGTCAGCAACCAGGAGACGGTGACGGCAAGGACGAAGGTCACAGCCAGCAGCAGGATGAACATGGGAGCCTCCGTGGTCGGTTGGAAAAGAATACTTCCGGAAGGTAGTGGCTGTCCCGATGGCGACATGCCGGGGATTTCAGGACAGCGACCGGACTACGGAATCAGGAAGCGTGTGCCAGGGCCTGTTCCAGATCTGCCACAAGATCGTCAGCATGCTCCAGGCCCACGGAAATCCTGATATCGCCCGCTGAAATTCCCAGTGCGGCGAAGCGCTCCGGCGGCAGTTCCCTCAGATAGCTGATGGCTGGCGCGTAGACCAGACTTTCATGACCTCCCCAACTGACCCCGATCTGGAAGATCTCCAGCGCGTTGACGAAGGCCTTGATGCGGGCCAGATCGTCGGTGGCCAACGTGAAAGCCATCAGTCCCGTGAACCCTGTCAGTTGTTTGCAAGCCAGTGCGTGTTGGGGATGGCTCTCCAGCCCTGGCCAGTGCACGGCCTGGACAGCGGGATGCCCCTCCAGGAATCGGGCCACCACGTCAGCTCTGGCTGCGTGCGCTTCGAGCCGCATGGGAAGCGTGCGCAACGAGCGAAGCAGGAGCCAGGATGTATTCGGTGCGATGGTGGCACCGAGCAATTCGGACTCATTCACGATGATGTCGTGGATAATGTCCGGCCGCGCGATGATGGCGCCGGCCACGATGTCCGAGTGGCCGCCGAGGTATTTGGATACGGAATGGACCTCGATGTCCACGCCCATGTCCAGCGCTTTCTGCCAAAGGGGGGTGGCCCAGGTGTTGTCGATCATCGTCCGGATGCCTTTCGAGCGGGCAAGGGACGCTACGGCCTCGATGTCCTGCAGGCCGAACACAGCCGATGAAGGGCTTTCGAGCATGATCAGACGGGTGCGCTCGGTGACGGCTTCCTCGAACTGGGCGGGGTCGTCTCCGGGCACGAACGTCACCGAGATCCCCATTTTCTCCGCCAGATAGCGGTTGATGAGGTTGTTGGCCGGACCGTAGATGTTCTTGACCGCCACGATGTGATCGCCGGCGGAAACACTGTTCATGACGGCCGCTGAAACAGCACCCATCCCGGAAGCAGTCAGCCGCGCTTCATATCCCTCACCTGCAAGCGCCGCCACTTTCTGCTCGGCCAGCACCGTGGTCGGATTGGTGAGTCGCGTATAGATGGGTCGCGACGTCCGGTCGGCAAAGGCATCATCGATGTCGTCCCAGTCCCGGAAGACAAACAGCGAATTCTGGTAGAGAGGTGGCACCACGGCTCCCTGGTGCGCCAGACGATCTTCGCCCTCGTGGGCCAACCGGGTCTCGATATTCTTTTTCCGGTTCATGATTCGGTTTCGGAAGGCGAATCTCCCACTTCATTGTAAAAACAGCCGACCCCCAGGATAGCGAGGGTCGGGGCAATGATTAGGTTGATCAGGGTAAGAAGCTGCCAGTTCCAGAACTCGCCGACCGTGATACCCAGTGTCGCGACCATGAACAGGGACGACGGATGCCAGGGGACCATCGGTTCAATCATGGTACCGTAGTCTTCCAGGGAACGGGACAGCACTTTGCGGGGGATCCGAAGCCGATCGAAGCGGCTCTTGAAAGCATCCCCGATGATGAAGCTGGTAGCGAACTGGTTGGAGGTCATGGCATTCGTGAACCCGGTGGCGACCAGCGTCGACAGGATGGTGATCCGGCGTGAACGGGCAAAGGCGAACAACCGGTCCATCACCGTCGGCATGGCGTTGATCGTCTCGATGGATCCGATGAAGAAGAACACCAGGAAGACCATGAAGATGGCCTGGTCCATCGAATAGAGCCCACCCCGGCTGACCAGTTCTACGGCCTGCGGTACGAGGGATTCAGCCGGGTTGGCAACCCAGACGGCCCACTCAATGTCGAATCCCCTGACCATGGCCTGAAGGACCTGGAACAGGTTGTAGTCCTGGAACAGGAGACCCATCAATCCTGCAACCACGGTGGAAACCAGCAGCACCGGGACTGTAGGTCTCCGCAGGAGGGAGCCCACGAGCACCATGGCAGGGGGCAGCAGGAGCAGGATGTTGAAGTTGAACAGGGCGTGCAGCGAATCCAGGAAAGGCTCCAGCGATCCGAGCGTACCGGAGGCGGTGGCAGGGGGATGGGTGAAGCCGAAAATGGAGAATCCGACGGCGGCAATGATGGCCGACGGCATGGTCGTGACCATCATGCTGCGGATATGGTCATACAGATCCACTTCGGCAGCCACAGCGGCAACATTCGTCGTGTCGGAAAGGGGAGACAGTTTGTCCCCGAACAGCGCGCCTCCGATGATGGCTCCCGCTGTAATTCCCAGATTGGCTTCGAGGACGATGGCAATGCCCATCATGACCACCCCGATGGTTCCGACCGACCCCCATGACGTTCCGGTCAGGGTGGAGAAGACCACGGGCACAAGGAACGCCACCAGATACAGCCAGCGGGGGTTCAAGAGCTCCAGGCCGTAGACCACCAGCATGGGGATGGTGCCACTGACCATCCAGGCACCGATGATGATGCCTACGGCGAACAGGATGAAGACGACCGGAAGGGCCGTTGTCAGCTTCCGGATGATGGCGGACTGGATCTCCTCAAAGGTCTTGCCCATGATGACCAGCTGACTGATCGAGAAGACGGACGCCAGAACGAACACCATTTCCAGGGGCAGGGCGTCCTGGCCCAAAAAAAGGGGTCGGGCGACGAGCCCGTAGCCGATGAGCAGGCCCAATGCGGCGATGGGCAGGACGGCATGGATGAGGCGGGTGGGCGTCTGGTTCATGACGCTTCGTCCCCGTTGAAGTACATCTGCATCAGGTGCTCCGGAATGGCAGCGGGCCGGCCGGAATCACGCTTCAAACACACCCAGTTCGTTTCGCCAGCGGCCAGGAGTACATCACCCTTCGTGCGGCGGAATTCGTATTTGCGCACCGAGGATACACGCTCGACAGAATCCACCCAGGTAGTCAGCTGGATCTCGTCGTCTTCGAAGGCCGGTACTCGGTACTCGATGTTGTGCGAACGTACCACCCAGGTCAGGCCAGCCGCCGCCGTGCGTACATCGGCTCCGATATGCTGTGTGTGGCGGATGGCCACTTCCTGCATCCATCGGATGTATTCCACGTTATTGACGTGGCCATTCACATCGATGGATTCCCGTCCGACCGTGAAGGTCCAGGCGAATCTGTTGGGTGTCATGAGGGGCTGGGTGTCTCGCTGTCCGTGGATCGGTTTTTGAACCACAGCACGATACCCCACACACTGATGAGTATCCAGAAAACCTCGATGATGACCGAGGCCAGATTGAAATTGTACTTGAGCGAGACCAGGATCAGCGCAGCTCCGATCAGATTCATGACGGAGTAGGACAACTGCTCGGACTTCATCCGGCGGACCTGTACCGCGGCATAGGCCAGGATGATGAGGGCGACGCCCAGAGTCCCGAGTATGTCGTACCAAGCCATGGTCAGGATCCTGCCGAAAGCGTGGCCAGGATGTCAGCGTGCAATTCGGCGTTGGCGGCCGTGACCAGGTTGGGCGCATGGACCAGGTTGTCGGTGCTGCCCGAGAGGTCGCTGAGGACGCCACCGGCTTCGAGAATGCAGGGAATCAGGGCTGCGTTGTCCCATGGGTTCATCTTCGGGTCCACGGCCCCGTCCAGCATTCCCCGCGCCACCCAGGCATGCTGGATGCAATCCCCCACGAAGCGGAATTTACGGGCGTCCCGGATGAGGACAGACATGGTCGGAGGCGAGTCCGAGTCGAGCGGGTCGATGTCGGTGTTGTACAGACCCGTCGTGGACAGATAGGCTTCCGAGACAGTGGACACGCCCTTCGAAACGTGCACGCGCTCAAGGTCGCCCATGCGGTTCAGGTACCAGCACCCTTTGCCCATCTCGGCATAGACCGTCTCCTTGAGACCAGGCATGTTGATGACCCCCAATACAGGATGACCATTCCGTAGCAGAGCCACCAGCGTTCCGAAGGTGGGCAGGCCGAGGGCAAACGACGAGGTGCCGTCGATGGGATCCAGCACCCAGCACCATTCGGCATCCGGATTGACATCATCCTGCTCTTCGCCCATGATACCATGCTCCGGGTACCGGGCCTGGATGAGTTCGCGCATGATTCGCTCGGCTTCGGTGTCGGCTTCCGTCACCGGAGAGCCGTCCGCTTTCGAATGCACATCCGTGCGTTGAAAGCGGGGCACGATTTCAAGGGCCGCCGTTCCTGCCAGTTCGAGGGCGAACTGCATGAACGGGCTGAGCTTTGGTGCTTCTGACATGGGGGAGGAGTCGGGGGGAAATGGATTTATTTGACGCTGAACGGAACGCTCCAGCGGGTCTGATCCCAGGACAGCGTGATGAGGCCGCCCTCGTCCGTGTCCTCGATACCGATGACGAAGCGCTCCTGGACACCGGTCAATTCCTCCGAGGTGGCCGGAACGCTGAACAAGTCGTTGGCCGCGTCGTGGGCCGTACCCCACTGGTTGGTCTGTGAATTGAGGATCAGCGAAAGGCTGCCATCCGCGTAGATGGACCAAAGGGTATAGGTGCCCGCAGTCAGGTCATTGCCGGCGATGGACAGATCCCTGCTCGTCGTGAAGTGTGTCGCCGCGTTGGCTCCGGTGCGCCATACGGATCCTTCCGGGACGAGGCCGCCCCAGATGTCCCGACCCCGTTTGGCAGGCTGGGAGTAATTGATCTCCAGGTCGGCGCCGTCTACCGTTGCCTGGGTGCTCGCTGCGGGACTGGGCGTGCCCATACCCTGCCCGGCCGCATCCATGCTGCCCCACTGATCGGCCATGGAACCGACCAGGAACGGCTCGACGCGCCGGGTTTCGGACGAATTGGTGGTGCCGGCACCTGAGATGCCCAGCAGCTGACCCGATCCATCGGCCCATGCTTTGCGGGCCTGTCCGAAGTAGTCCATGGCCACCGTATCACCAGCCACGACGCTGGCCTTGTTTTCAGAAGCGGCCCGGCCGGTCGGGCCCAGGATCATGATGGAAGAGGCGCCGGACAGCAGACGGTTCGCTACTTCTTCGAAGGCGAATGCAGAGGCAGCTGTCCGTCCAAGCGTCAGGATCGTTCCATCAGGTACGGCCACGGTACTCGAACCGGGATTCTGGCCGCCCCCGCGGACCACGGCGGCAGAATCGCCTTCCACGGTGACGCTACCGCTTTGCGCTGCAGGTCCTTCAGGATTCGTGCGCGGTGTTGTCGTGGACCAGGTCAGTGTCTTGAAGGATCCGTCCGAGGCCAGTCCGATGCGGTATTCGGTCATCCGGGTGACCGGCGAACGCTCCACCAATGTCCCTTCAATGGCATTGGCGGTCCTCAGATAGACTTCGACAGAAACCGTGTCGGCACCCAGGGTGGTCACGAAGGCTCGTGGTTCATCCGGGGAAGGAGTCCAACCGGTTTCGGAGGCGCAGGCAGACAGGAGCAAGGTCGCCCCCAGTAGGGTGGCGACAAGACGGAAGCGGTACATGGCGGTGCTGGATGGTGGCGGGTCGTGAACGGCTCCAACGGTCGTTCAGCCCATCTGTTCGTCAGCGGTAGGTCCGAAAATGGGCGGCAAAGGCTGATCCAGCAGTCGGAGATACACTGAGAGTTGGCCGCGATGGTGCCCCATATGGCTGATTCCGAACTCCCTGATCACCTCGAATCGGGGTCGGCTCCAGAGGGTCGCACCTCCCGCCTTGAGCGTCCACAAGCCGCGCAAATGGCCTTCGGAAGCGTCGGCAACGCGTGCCCGTGCATCGGCCGCATTCCTGTCGAAAGCAGCCAGGACCTGCTGGCGCGTTGTGAATGCGGGCCGCTCACCAAAATCCTGGTGCAGGTCAATCCCGTCCGTATCGACTGTGCTCACGATCCACCAGGGCACGTTGGTCAGGTGGGTCGACAACTCCACCAGAGACCAGGACTTGTCGTGGGGTTTCCAGTTGAACTGGTCCTCAGGGATCCGCTCCAGCATGGAGCGGGTCCGGCCCAGCTCGGCTTGCAGGTCGCCAAAGACATCGTCGTGAAAGGACATGGTCAGACCGTTTCTTTCATGATGGTTGCGATGGTGGACTCCACTTCATCGGCAATCGACGACAGACGGTCGTCGTCCGACATCATCCGAAGCATGTTCGAAGGGTTGATCATGCCCACCTTCGTTTCGCCGTCCTGGGAGTAGATGGAGACACGGCAGGGAAGCGCCATGTTCATTTCCAGGTCAATTCCGAGGACATTGTTGGCGTGACCCGGATTGCAGATCTCGTAGACCCGGATCTCTTCCTTCTGCGGAAAGCCCTTGCCTTCAAGGGTCTCCTTGAGATTGTAGACGTGGAGGATGCCGAAACCATTGCGAGGGACGGCTTCTTCGAAATCGGCCGCAGCCTGGTCGACGGTTTTGGAGGAGGTCAGAACGGTTTTCATGGTCGGTGTCGAATCGTCGGAAACAGTGGAAATACGTGCGGCGGGAAACGAAGGTACCTGCCCATTCCAAGCGGAACCAGCGGGGTAAACCTTACACCACGAGTACGACCGGGATCCGCTACTTCGATGCGTTCTCGATGATGTCGAGAATGGTCCCGATGGTCTGCTTGCCGGCATCGGCATCGTACCAGGCGTATTTGGCCTGCACGAATTCCCGACTGGACAGATCCGAGCCTTCGCCCTGCGCCCACGCCTGCAGCTCCGCGGGACGTTCAACGAATACACCCACGGGTTCGAAGGCGTCATTCAGCACCAGAACGGTTGGTGTTGCCGCGCGGCCGTCCGGCGTACGGTGGGCTTCCATGATGGGCCTTCCATGATCCGAATGGACCACGCGCATCGAGATGCGGTCGGAATAGCCGACCAGATGGGCCAGGTAGGGGATGGTGGACACGGAATCGCTGCAACCCGCGATGGCTACCGCCAACAGGTGCCATTGGCCCTGGACGGCATCGACCCGGTCCAGCAGGTCGTTCCGGAGCTCGCCTTCCCCGTAATTCCTGACCCATCGTTCCCGTCGGGCATCCGCTTCGTCCAGGAATTGCCCGAATTCGATGCCGCTGTGGTACAGGGAGTCCAGCCAGACCGGATCCGTCGTGCGGTCCAGATCCTGGGCATGTGCCGGGAAGGCTGCGAGGGCCAGAATGAAGAGGGCGATGAGTGTGCGAATCATGGCGGGGTCAGTTTCCGAAGACGCGTTGGAGGAGTCTGGTGGTTCGCGCGATGGGATCTTCCCGGATGCGCTGTTCTTCGCGAGCCAGTGTGGAGAACATGCCGTCCAGCGTACGGCCCACGACGTATTCCTGCACATTGAATGTAACGGGACGCACGAGGGGAATCGCGTTGTAGCGGGTGACCAGATCCTCGTACACCTGTACGACACCCAGTTCCCGCATGACGTCGTCCACCACCGGACTGAATCGGGCGGTAAGTTCGTTCTCTGTGCGATCCCGGAAGTAGACCGTTGCGGCGTTTTCGGGCCCCCTCAGGATGCCGAACGCATCCTGAATGGACATTTCCCGGATGGCGCCGGCAAAAACGTCGATGGCCAGACCGGCAGCCTGTTCAGCGGCCATGTTCATCTGGTCCTCGAAACGATCGACCTGGTCTCCCAGCCCGACAGTGCGCAATCGGGAAGCCATCGTTTCCAGGTTCTCAGGAATGGGAATCCTCAGGACCTCGTTGGCACTGAATCCGCCATCCGCCGACAAGGTTTCGACGGCTCGCCCCGTGCCGACCTCAAGAGCTTCCCGCAGACCGGCCGCCACCGTTTCTTCGTCGAGTGGCGCTTGTGCATTCACCAGGTCGCCCAGAGCGGCCATGTCGACGGAGGCACATCCGGGGATGAGCAGGAAAACGAGCAGGAGGGGCAGGAAGCGGAGGCGTTGCATGCGGACAGGAATCATTGGGAAACGAAAGTACGTGCTTCTTCGAGCAGTTCGGCCCAACGTTCCCGATCGCGCTCTGCAATGCACACCCATTCCCTGAATCGGCGACCTGCGGGAGCGAATGCAGATCCTTCGTCCGCCTCGATCACGGCGTTGACACGGTCAGCCGGCAGCTTGACAATCAGATCGCCCGAATCCGGGTGCACCGAGGCAAAAAAGTCACCATCGGTTCGAAGACAGGGATACCCCATCATCGTACTCTTCTCGACGCCATCGACCGCAAGGAGTGGCTCGGCGACCGACCAGAAAAAGTCCATGTCAACGGGAAGTTGGGCTCACGAGTCGACCGCCGTACAGGGTGGCAGGCACGATGAACAGCAGGAACAGGATGTGCCACCAGGCCGGAAGGAGA
>Ga0209273_10000124_pt1 | contig 151519 bp, 127 predicted proteins | sample tdAd471_FD_187126 | JGI IMG/M metagenome (GOLD analysis project Ga0209273, IMG submission 187126) | Marine sediment microbial communities from the Atlantic coast under amendment with organic carbon and nitrate - tdAd47.1 (SPAdes)... | ecosystem: Environmental > Aquatic > Marine > Coastal >... | reverse complement strand
CCGCGACGTCGCCCACCACCCGGCGCGACCCCTCGCCCCCCAGCGTGTTCCCGTTCACCGCCCCGCACCCCGGGCACACGGCCCCGTACGCCCCGGACGGCACCCCCTCCAGGCTCTTGCCGCACCCCGAGCAGACCGCCACACCCAGCTTGGCCGTCATCGAGTTCAGCACCGCCGCGGCCGTGATCAGCGCCACGCTCACCACCGGCACCGCCGGCAGCGCGAAGACCGACAACGCCGCGAACGTGGCGATCACCAGGCCCGCGAGTACCGCGAACACCCTCAAACGAAGCCGATGTAGAAATGGCACGGACACCCTCCTGGCCGCCAGACTCATAACGCCCGCTCCCCGCGGGCATGACCCCATCATAGGGCCCACGCCCGGTTTTCGCATCCGGGGCAACGGCCGATGCGTCTCAGTCCAGCGGGCGGTACAGGTCGATCATCTTCCGCAGCTCGCCGGGGTTGCGAAGGTGGTTCACCGAGACCTCCACCCCGTCCTGGCCGCTTGAGGAGATCCCGAGCCTGCCAACGCCCCAGACTCGCTGCCAGAAGCTCTGATCCACCAGCACGTTACGGATGTTGTCGTGCACCACCTCGCTGGTCGAGCGGCTCAGGAAGCCGGTGTGCATGATGGTCCGCTTGTTGGTGATCTCCAGGGCCGCGCTGAGCCGGTCTACCCACCACCAGCCGACGGTCAGCACCGAGACAACGACCCCGATCAGCCAGAGCCACGTGGTCCAATCTTTCCACTCCTGGAAGTGCCCGTACACCATCCCGGTGAGGCACCCCACCAGCACAAGCACCATCAGGCTGAACTTCAGCGGGCGGCTGCGAAACCAGCACCGACGCACCTTCACCACCCGCTGCTCCGGCCCGTGGTCCGGCGGCAGACCGGCGTCCGCCGCCCGGTCGGCCTGAGACGCGGGCGGAGTGGAGGAGTCCGACTTCGGCGGCGTCGGAGCGGCCGCGGCCGGGGCCGGGATGCGGTTCACATCACCGCACTCCGGGCAGGGGACCTTGCCCCCGGCCTCGGTGTCCTCGACCTCAAACGGCTTCTCGCAGTTGTCGCACTCGATCCGGATCAATGGGGCCTCCGTTCCCTGATTGGGAATCGCAGTCTACCGCTTGCTCCCCTTAGACGGGTGCCATGCTTTCGCGAAGCTCAAGCATGATCAGCTGAGAGGCAGACGGAAGCCTCACCCGTCCCAGCGCAGGTCCTCGGGACCCGAGTAACTCGCACGCGGGCGGATCAGACGGTTGTTCGCGTGCTGCTCCAGCACGTGGGCGCACCACCCCGTCACGCGGCTGGCCACGAAGATCGGCGTGTACTGCGGCACCGGGATCCCCATCGTGAAGTACGTCATCCCGCACGGGAAGTCCACGTTCGGGAAGATCCCCTTCTCGTCCTCCATGATCCGCTGGACCTCCTCGCCCAGCTCGAACAGCTTGACGAACTCCGCCCCGCGTGCCTCGGCCGCCTTGCGACCCAGCCCGTGCAGGATCGGGGCCCGGTGGTCGCCGTTCTTGTAGACCCGGTGCCCGAAGCCCATCAGCTTCCGCTTCTCCTCGAACGCCCGGTGCATCCACGCCCGGATCTTGGCGTTGTCGTTCTCGTGCCCGATGTCGCTGCGGATCTCCGCCAGCATGTCCATCGCGGCCTCGTTCGCCCCGCCGTGCAGCGGGCCCTTCAGCGCCGCGATCGCGCCCGTGATCGCCCCGTGCATGTCGCTCAGCGTGCCCGCGATCACGCGGCTCGCGAACGTGCTCGCGTTGTAGTCGTGCTCGGCGTACAGGATCAGGCTCACGTCCATCACCTTCACCGCCTCGGGGCTCGGCTCGGTGCCCGTCATCATCCACAGCAGGTTCGCGGCGTGGCTCAGGTCGTCACGCGGCTCGACCACCTCGCGGTCGTCGATCGCGTTCTGCATGTGCCCGATGATCGTCGGAATCTTGGCCGTGAGACGCAGCGCCTTGCGCAGGTTCGCCTCGGGCGAGCTGTCCTGGCACTCCGGGTCGTGATGGGCCAGCATGCTGACCGCGGTCCGCAGCAGGTCCATCGGCACCGCGTGCAGGTCCTTGGCGTATCCCTTCGAGGCCGCCAGGAACCCCTTGACCGGGGCCGGCAGCGACCGCTCGCCCTTCAGTTCGTTCTCGAACGCCGCGAGCTCGGCGTCGCTGGGCTTGTGCCCCTTCAGCAGCAGGAAGGCCACGCCCTCGAACGTCGCGTGCGCGGCCAGGTCCTTGATCTCGTACCCGCGATAGATCAGCGCGTCCTGCTCGACCTTGCAGATGGCGGTATCGCCCGCGATGACGCCCTCGAGGCCGGTCGGTTTCGCGGTTGCGGGGGGGGTTGTAGTGCTCATTTCAGACTCCCTCGGCCGCCCGCCTGGCCCAACACGGCACCCGCTCGGCAGCTCGGGGCGATTCTAGGCGGACGCCGCCGCAGCCTCAGTCGCGGATTCGCCATCTGGCCCCCCGAAACCGCGTTCCTTCCGCCAGCCGCACTCGGGGCAGCCGTGGGAGAAGTCGTGGCGGAGGTCGTACCGGCAGCGCGGGCAGCGGCCGCGGGTGAACCGCGAGTACCTGCGTGCACTGATTGCGATAGAAACCACCCCCCAACTCAGGCACGCAAAGGTCAGGGTATTGACCGCCAGCCCGTTCCAGATAATGCCGGTTGGAACAACAACGTATCCGCTTGGGAGATTGACACCAAGGACACTGTCGTTGAGTTCGATGCCGCGTTCGGTCTGGAACTGCCCATCAATGACGCGGTACCTCGAAAACAGGGAGAGGCGCGGCCAGCCGTACGCGTACTCAAGAATCGAGTCTTCGTTGGTCAGTGCCTCAGGATTTGCCTTGTATCCATCGAAGGGGCCGTATTGAAACAGGTCAGTGCTGCGTCCAATCTTGCCGAACCGTTCGCGCATGTGAGGGACCGGTGCTTCACGGTCAGGGAGTCTGTGGTAGTCAATCTCGCGGCCGTCAAAGACGAGTCCGTACTCGTTCGGCTCTCGATGAAGGCTGCGTGAGAGTGCGACTGAGTTGGCATACACCGTTGCATTCGGATCGCCATGTTCAAGCACAGTGATGTCCCAGGCATTCGACATGCAATACGCGAGGTCACTTGGCTCTCCGCTTACCGCCCACCAAAGCGCACTCACGAGAGATGCAGAGATGCCGAAGGAGAGGAAGATGATCGCGCGCCCCAGCGCCCGATTGATCACGCTCCGCCTCACCCCTCACCTCCCCGGCGTCTCCCAAGGCGTCCCCGGCGTGTACCCCAGCAGTTCATACAGGTCCTTCCGGCTCTGCATGTTCCCCAGTTGCCCCTCCAGCGTGCCTTTTTCACGCAGCTCTGCCAGCGCCGGCACGATCGCACCCAGGCTCAGGCGCAGCGTGCTCACCGGGTAGATCACGAAGTCGTACCCCATCGCCCCCAGCTCCGCGGTCGGCACCAGCGGGGTCTTGCCGAACTCCGTGATGTTCGCCAGCAGGTACGGCAAGCCGTTGGCCGAGTCGGCGCTGATACCGTCGCCCCGCCCCATCGCCTCGGCGAACGCGCTCAGTTCCTCGGCGCTCGCCAGGCCCTCCGGGAAGATCATCTCCGCGCCCGCCGCGACATAAGCCTTCGCCCGATCCACGGCCGCGTCGAACCCCTCGACCCCGCGCGCATCGGTCCGGGCGCACACGATGAACTCCCCGTCCCCGTATTCCCCGGCCGCCTTGCTCGCCCAGCGGACGTTCTCGGCCATCTGGTCCTTGGGCACTAGCGTCTTGCCGTCCAGGTGCCCGCACCGCTTCGGGAAGACCTGGTCCTCCATGTGCAAGGCCGCGGCCCCGGCGTGGGCGTACTCGATCACCGTCCGCCGGATCTGCTCCTCCTCCCCGAACCCCGTGTCCGCGTCGGCCAGCACCGGCAGCCCGCTGCTCCGCACCACCTCCCTGATCACGCGGCAGAAGTCCCCCCGGTCCAGCAGCCCCACGTCCGGCACCCCCGCCGCGGCGCTGATCGCCCCGCCCGAGACGTACGCCGCCTCAAACCCCGCCGCGCCGACCGCCCGGGCCACCAGCCCGTTGAACGCCCCCGGCGCCGCGACAACGCCCCGGTCCATCAACGCCCGCAGCCGGGCACCCGCTGAAGTCTGCTCACTCATGCAATCAGCATAGCCGCGGCCCGACGGGCCAACCCCATCCGGTAGACTCGGGCCATGCGCACACGAACCGCCATCGCCTCGCTCTGCACGCTCCCCCTGCTCGTCGCCTGCTCCAGCGAGCCGCGTCTCGACCTGAGCCGGGAAACGCCGGAGTCGCTCCGGGGCGAGCAACTCGCGTGGGAGGCCGCCCACGTGAACGCGGGGAATATCCGGCAGGACCTCGACACCCTCGCCGCGTTCGGCACCCGCCACACGCTCTCCGACACCGAGTCCGACACACGCGGCATCGGGGCCGCCAGGCGTTGGCTGAAGCAGCGATTCGAGGAGGCCGTCGTCGAACGCGAGCCCGTGCACGACCTCGAGCCCGCGAGCGTCTACTTCGACCGCCACACCGTCCCCGCCGACGGGCGGCGTGTGCTGGAGGACACCGAGATCGTCAACGTCGTCTGCGAGTTCCCGGGGGCCGACCCGGCCCGGGCCCACGAGCGGGTGTACGTGATCGCTCACTACGACTCGCGGGCCTCGGGCTCCAACGACTTCGAGAGCGACGCCCCGGGCGCCAACGACGACGGCTCCGGCACGGTCGCCCTGCTCGAACTCGCCCGCTGCCTGTCGGAACTCACCCTGCCCCGGACCGTGGTGCTGATGGCGGTCGCGGGCGAGGAGCAGGGGCTCTACGGGGCCCGTGCCCACGCCGCGGCGGTCGCCGATGATCCGAACATCGACGTCGTGGCCGTGCTCTCCAACGACATCATCGGCGACCCGACCGGGCCGGACGGCCGGCGTGCCGACGACGAGGTCCGCGTCTTCTCCGAGGGACTGCCCGCGGAGTTGTTCTCCCAGGGTGACCGGGCACTCTCGGCCGTGCGATTCATCCGTTCTCTTGCGACCGAGCACGACGCGGCCTCCCGCCAGCTCGCCCGCTACGTCGAGGAGACCGCAGAATTGCTGACGGACACGCAGCACCCGCTCCCCGTCCGCCCGCGTCTGATCTTCCGCCCGGACCGATTCCTACGCGGCGGCGACCACACCGCCTTCAACGAGGTCGGTGTTCCGGCCGTGCGATTTACCGAGGTTCACGAGAACTACAACCGCCAGCACCAGGACGTGCGCGTCGAGGACGGCGTGCAGTACGGCGACCTGCCCGAGTACGTGGACGAGGACTACGTCGCCGGCGTTGCCAGGCTCAATCTCGCCACCGCCCTCCGCATCGCCTCCGCCCCGCCCGAGCCGACCAACGTGCGGGTCATCACCGCCAGGCTTACCAACGACACCACGCTCCGCTGGGACCCGGTCGAGGGGGCCGCGGCCTACGAGTTGCTCTGGCGCGCCACCACCGATCACACCTGGACGCACGCGATGCGTGTCGGCCAGGACGCGACCGAGGCCACCGTGCCTCTGTCCAAGGACAACTGGTTCTTCGCGGTCCGGTCCGTCTCCGACTCGACCGACCCGTCGCTCCCCGTCATCCCCCGCCCCGCCCGGGAGTAAGCGGAAAGAAACAGTCCGATTCGCAAGATCCGCCGGCCCGTGTCGTTCCGCTGGTCCCGATCCACACGCACCGACCCCGGAGGACCGAACCGATGCCCCGCACCCATATCCGCCTCGCCGCGCTCGCCGTGCTCGCCCTGCTCCTGCCCGCCTGCGCCACGCAGCAGGCCGCCGAGCCCGAGCCGCCCCGGATGATGGGGTACGAGGAGTTCGTCGCCTACGCCTCGGCACCCGGCGTCCTGTTCGGCGGCCAGCCCTCGCCCGAGGCCCTCGACTGCTTCAAGAACACCGGCGGCAGCCTCGTCGTCAACCTCCGCACCGACAAGGAGCTGGCCTTCTACCCCTACTACGACATGGCTCGCGACGCCCAGGGCTTCGAGTACGCCCACATCCAGTGCTCCGGCTCCACCATGGGGCTCGCGGAGTACCGGGCCTTCAAGGACGCCTACGAGGCAGCCAGTGCCGAGGGCTCGCCGCAGGTCCTGCTGCACTGCGCCTCGGGCGGGCGGGCCAAGACCATGTGGGCGATCCACGAGCAGGAGACGCTGGGGCTGAGTCGCGAGGAGATCCTCGCCAACGCGGCCGCGCGTGGTCAGGACTCGGAACGCGCCCAGGCCTTTGTCGCCTCGGTCCTCGACCGTGTCGCGCTGGAACGCGAAGCCGGCGAGTCGTCCTGACTCGGGCGGGGCGGCACCGCACGTGCTTCCGCCCGCTCGATCGCTGACCGGATCGCCTCGCGTACCCGTTCGGCCTGGTTCCAGATCAGGAAGTGGTTGCCCCCGTCCAGCGTGACGAACTCGACCTCGAGGCCGCGTGCGCTCAAACCCCCAAACCGTGCGCGCATGTAGGCGACGTTCTCGAAGGGCACCAACGAGTCGCGCGTGCCGTGGACCACAACAACGGGTGCCGTGATTCGGTCCAGTTCGCCCGCGAGGGTCTCCAGCTCGCCCCGCAGGTCGATCAGCTCCCGGTTCGCGTTGCGGGCCCAGCGGGGCAGGGCCCAGCGCACGATCCCCCAGTCGCCGAAGTGCTGCACCGCCAGCACCTTCTCCAGGGCCGGGTCCAGCGAGCCCGCCAGGATGACGACCCCACCGATGCGTTCCGGGAACAGTGCCGCGGCCTTGGCCACAACCGGCCCGCCCAGCGAGTGCCCGACGAGGACCGGACGCGGGCCGGCCTCGCCCGGAAACGCCAGGAGCGGCTCCAGCGCCCGGGCCTGGTCCTCGAGTGATTCCACGGCTCCACGCTTCGGCCCGCTTTGCCCGAACCCCGGACGGTCCAGCGCGACCGCCTCCCAGCCCGCGACGGGCTCGTGCAGGTAGTCCAGCCAGTTGGTCGCGTCGCCGGGGGTGCCGTGGACGTAGATAACCCGCCCGGCGCCGGGCTCGTGGGAGGTGGACCGGAGCGTGCTGACCCCGATGGATTCTCCGGCAACGGTCGTGAACGCGTGCTCGACGCGTTCCAGGTCCGCCAGCACGCTGGGGTCCATGTTCGGGCCCGGCACGCCGCAGCCCTCCTGCACGGTCGCGATCAGCGAGAGCAGCAGGGGGGCCTTGAGTGTGTGGGCGTGGCGCATAGCCGTGCAGAACCATGCTCGCGCCCGGATTGTTCCCTGTGTGCGCACAAACGCCCTCACTCGAGGCCAGCTCAGTCGTGCGTGTCTGGGGTGCGCCCGTCCGTTCACCCGCCCGCCAGGCCCCGCTTGAGCTCGTCGATCTGGGCGAGGTGGTAGTCGTCGTGGTCGGCGACAAACACGGCGAGGTCGATCACCCGCATCGGCTTGTCGAGGCGAGGGTGGTGGGCGCTGAGCTCCCAGCGGTCGGTGTCGCCCCACGCGTCCAGACGCTGCATCAGGCGCTGGCGTGACGCCCCCTGCAGCTTGAAGACCTCCAGCATGGGGCGGCTGTTGAAGTCCGCGGCCCACGAGGCCTCGTTGGTCAGGTCCGCGGCGCGGAGCTCCCCCGCACCCGACTCGAAGTCATCCAGCCGGTTCAGCCAGAGCGCCTCGATGGTGGCGAGGTGCCCCACGTGCTCCAGGATCGACCACTTGTCGTCGCCGGGGCGCTGCTTGAGCTTCTCTTCGGGCAGACGGGCGAGGTGGGCGAGGCAGCGGGCGGGGGTGTGACGCAGGCGCTCCAGCACCAGCGGCCACCACGAGGCCGGCGTGTCGAAGCTCCACTCCATCTCGAACCAGGGAATGCGTGGGCGCATCGCTCGACCTTTCTGTTCGTGAGTCCGTCGGCGTGAGAGGCAATCTGTGAGCGGAAGAGGCTGGAAGGAGGGGGAAAGTGGGGGGGGGGGAGGGGGGGTCAGTGGGGTGGCCCGGCCGACCAGTCCAGCCCCAGGCGCGGGGTCCGCTCGACGTTTGCCCGTGCGGTGATCTTGTCGAGCAGGTCCGCGGGCTCGTCGCCCCACACCAGCACGTCCATCGTGGACTCTGGTATGAATCCGTTCGCGTTGGAGGATTCGATGAAGGAGCGGAGCTGGGCGTAGAAGCCGCCGGTGTTCAGGAACCCGATTGGCTTGTCGTGCAGGTCGAGCTGGTCCCAGGCGATGGCCTCGAAGACCTCCTCGAAGGTGCCGACGCCGCCGGGCAGGGCGACAAAGGCCCCGCTCCGCTCGTGCATGATGCTCTTGCGCTCGTGCATGGTCGAGACATGGATCATCTCGCCGTGCTCGACGACGCCCGGGTGGGCCCGCTCGGCGTGGACCATGGAGAGCGGGATGACGCCGGTGACGTGCCCGCCGGCCTCCAGCGCCCCGTCGGCGACGGCCCCCATCATGCCTGCTCCGCCCCCGCCGTAGACGAGCCCGAGCCCGCGCTCGCCGAGCAGTCGCCCGAACGCTCGGGCCGCGTCCACGTAGGAGATGTCGTCCCCGGCCCGTGAGCCGCAGAACACGCAGACGTTGCGGAGTTCGTTCGTCGGGTCGGTGGTGTCAGGCATGGTGCTCCGGTCGCAGGGGGCTTACTCGTATCCGTCGCGGGTCTGCAGCTCGAAGGAGTGCAGGGCCGCGACCTGCTCGGCGGTTCGGTCGCCGAGGTTGTGGAATCGCTCGAGCTCCGCCTCGGGGTTCTCGAAGGCGAGCTCGCCCAGCAGCCTGAACTTGTGCTCCAGGATGTCCTCGAGCGGGGCGCTGGTGTTGCGGGCGTGCCCGGCGGGGTACATCACCAGGCCCGAGCCGTGGTCGGTGCCGTCCGAGTCGGTGATGGTCATGCTGGTGGGGATGCCGTCGGGGTACTTGGCGTCGTACTCCGGGCCGCCGTGCACGAACTCGATCTTGTCCATCAGCTCGCGTGTCCGCTCGTTGTGGATGGCGGTGTCGCAGAAGTCGTACGGGTCGAGCATGAGCTCGGTCCAGCCCACGGCCTTCTTGCTGAAGGCCTTGCGGAGCATCGTGGCCACGATGTAGACCATGGAGTGGTCGGCGCTCTGGCGGGTGGTGGGGTTGCGCTTGGCGGGGTCGCCGATGATGCCGAACGCGGGCTCGTAGGCGGTGATCGCTATCTTCTCGATCGAGGCCCCGGTCGCATCGTCGAGCAGGTAGGGGGAGCGGTCGAGCAGCGTGATCAGCGCCTGCAGGGCGCCCGCGCTCTGGTGCTCGTACAGCCCGAGCTTGAAGTGCATACCCATCACCGCGAAGTCGCTGCCGGCGCGACCCAGCACCAGCTCGAACGGGCTCTCGTCGGCGGGCTTGGTGTTCGCCTCGGTCGCGTTGACCGCCTTGAACATCTGCCCCGGGCCCTCGAAGATGCGGAAGATCGCCTCGGGGTTGCGGAAGATGTCACGCGGGCCGCGGAAGCCCATCATGCTGCGACGCACCGCCGTGATCGCGAACTCGGTCGAGATCGCGGCGCTGGCCCCCTTGGAGTCGCTGAGCTGCTTGCCGGCACGGATCGCCCGGAACGGGATCGCGTGGGCGACGACCATGCCGATCGCGCTCTCGATCTGCTCGGCGGTCGCCCCCAGCATCGCGCCGAAGACCGCGGCCGAGGCGATCGCCCCGTGCACCACGTGGTCCACCTTGTACGTCTTCAGGCTGAAGACCTCGGCCAGACGCCCGCGGATCTCGTCGTGGCAGACCATCGCCCGCAGGGCGGTGGCGCCGTCCGCCCCGGTGAGCTGGGCCGCGGCGACGCAGACCGAGTAGAAGTCGTTGTGCCCGAACTCGCCGGCGGTGTGCCCGAGCTCGGGGTTGTAGCCGAAGTTGGTCCCGTTGCTGTCCCACTCGCGGACGGCCGAGCAGTTGGCGACGATCGCCTTCTCGGCCTGCACCGGGGTCGTGGAGCCGAAGACGGTCGCGCCGCGGTGCTTGGCCCGCCCGATCAGGTGGGTCGCGTCGCTCACCGGGTACTGCAGGGCTTCCTCGCGGAGCACCGTGGGGGCGTTGGTCTTGAGCGACAGCGCGCTGAGCCCGCAGACGACCGCGTCGGTGAAGAACAGGTTTGTGCGGTCGAGGACGCTCTGGTCGGGCTCGCCGCGCTTGCCGGCGTCGCCGGTGATGAAGTCGATCGCGTAGTTCGCCAGACCGAGAGCCTGATTGCTCCCTGCGGGCAGCCGGACGTGCGTGTCAGCAGCAACAGCCATTCTGCTCTCCATCCCGTGGTGGGTCTCGTGGTGTGCCCGCCCGTCGCGAGACGAGCCGGACGGGATGCTAGGGGCCCCCCGAGGCAAACGGAAATTCTGCTCCGCGGCCGGGAATCCGCGTCAGAGGGCGTCTCCGGCCCGCGGTGAGGGGGCATGCACACCACACCCACCATCCCAACCACCGACCCCCGCCTGCTCGCCCTCGAACGCTCCGCCCGGCGCTGGCGGACCGCGACCCTCGCCCTCGGGGGCGTCGTGCTGGCCGGGCTCGCGCTCGGCTTCGCCAACCAGCCCTCGAGCCCGTCAACGAACCCGGCTCGCACCGCGGTGGACGTCCAGAACGGGGGCTTCGCCGTGGTCCAGACACAGGACGGCCAGTTCCGCGTCATCTACGAGGCGGGCCAGAACGTCTTCCGGATGACGACGCCGGGCAACTGAGCCGGTGGCCGATCGGGGCTAGACCAATCAGTTATCCACGCGGCCACACGGGGACGCTCATGTCCTCGTACGGGCGCTTCTGCCACACCGCCATGCCCGGCGTGTACCACGAGCAGAACGGGAAGTCCACCACGTTCCCTCCCCAGCGGTCCAGGATCGCCCGCAACGCGCCGTTGACACGCGGGTCGCCGTTGTCGTCCGCGATCCGGTACGTGTTATCGAAGATCACCACGCCCCCCTCCTCCAGGCGGTCGTGCACCAGCTCGAATTCCTTGAGGACGTGCTCGTACAGGTGATTGCCGTCCAGGAAGGCCACCACCAGGGGGCGGTCGTCGTCGAGCATGACGGGCAGTTGCTCGAGGGCGTCGCCGCAGAACGTCTCGACCGTGTCGCTCAGGCCCGCCTTCTCGATGTTGGACTTGGCCACCAGGCGCCGTTCCGAGTCGAGCTCCACGGTCTTGACCGCACCGCCGCCCCCCGCGTCGGCGACGGCCTGCCCGAGCACGATCGAGCTGAACCCCAGGTTCGTCCCCGTCTCGATCACCAGGCTCGGGTGTGTCGGGGGCACGCGGCACAGGGTCATGTAGTACAGCAGCGCCCAGGCCGGGTACCCGATGCTCTTGCCCGTCTTGGCTTCCCATTCGTCCTGAGAACTCACCCCCGAGTCCATCTCGGCGAGGTAGGCGTTGGGCAGTCGGGCGCGGTCGTAGTCCGTGATCCGGTGAAAAACTGGCGGCTTCATGTGATCTCCTTCCGTGGAAGCATCAGTGTACCTCGGACGGCGGAGGGAGAGTGGGGGGGGAGGGGTATGGGCGTTACTGGGGGCCGGCCCCCACGCTCCCGGTGTACACGAACCACCCCAGCCCGGTGAAGAAGACCCAGATCCCGTACAGGGCGTGCTCGACCCCTGCCAGCAGAGTGCTCTTGCTGCGGTCGTAGGTGTAGGCGAACAGCAGCCCCCCGCCGAGCGTCAGCCCGAGGGCGATCCAGTTCCAGAACAGGGCGTGCAGCCACATGAAGGCGATCGCGTTGGCCACGATCATGGTCCAGCGACCCGGGAAGAACACCCGGTACCGGTGGAAGAAGAACGCCCGGTGCGTCACCTCCTGCGGGAACGCGCTGAAGACGGGGTAAAAGATCGCGATCGCGAGCATCAGGCCCGGGTTCCCAAGCGGCAGGCGCAGGAACCCCTCCTCGGGCAGCACCTCGGTGTGGTGAGTCAGCACGTACGCCAGCCCCAGCAGCGCCACCATCGCGTACGCCCACACCCCCAGCACACGCGGCAAGCCCCGGGCCATCCCGCCCCAGTTCCACAGACGCTTCGTGTCAAAGGAACGATCGAAGAGCAGGAAGACCACGATCGTCGCGGTCGTCGCCAGCAGCAGCGGGAAGACCAGCAGGCTCCGGTTCACCTCGACGTCGCACAGCCACCCCATCCAGACCAGGTCCAGCGCCGGGCGGGCCCGGTCCCACGGGTCCATCAGCACCGCCAGCACGCCGGGGAGGAGCAGGAACAGCCCGAGCATCTCCGTCGCCCGCCACGCGAGCCGGACGGGCCCGAGACGCGGCCGCTCGTCAACCCCCACGGGCCCGGTCACGAGTCGCCGCCCCCGCCGGAGGAGTTCTCATCGGAGTCGCCCGAGCCCTTGGCAGCGTGCGTGTACTCCTCCTCCCGCTCACGCGGCAGGCTCATCGGGTGCTCGCGCTGCAGGTAGTCGATCAGGTGCTCACGGACGGCGCAGCGCAGGTCCCACGCGTCGCCGGCGCTCTTGGCGCTCACCAGCGCCCGCAGGCCCACGCTCCGCTCGGTCGCCTCGGTCACCTGCAGCCCGACCGCCCGCCCGTCCCACTTGTCGTGGTCCTTGACGAACCGTTCCAGCTCGGACCGGACGGCATCGACTGGCACGGTGTAGTCGGCCCAGACCATCGCGGTGCCGAGGATCTCGGAGTTGGAGCGCGTCCAGTTGGTGAACGAGTCGCCCAGGATCTTCGAGAACGGCACGATCAGGCGGCGCTGGTCCCAGATCTTGACGACCACGTAGGTCGTGGTGATCTCTTCGATACGACCCCACTCGCCGTCGATCACGACCACGTCGTCCAGCCGGATCGGCTGCGTGAGCGCGACCTGCACGCCCGCAAAGAGGTTCTCCAGCACCGGGCGGGCGGCGAGGCCCAGCACCAGACCCGCCAGTCCGGCGCTGGCGAGCAGGGTCGCACCGAACTCGCGGACACTCGGAAAGGTCATCAGCACCGCGGCCCCGCCGATGATGATCACGATGGTGGTCAGCACCCTTTTGAGCACCCGGAGCTGGGTGTGCACACGTCGGGCCTGCAGGTTGTCGTCGGCCGCGGTGTCGTGCCCGTCGAGCACCGCCTGCGTGATGACGTCCAGCACCGCCAGCACCATCCACGTCAGCAGGATGACCAGCAGGATCGAGTTCGCGTGGCGCACGGTCTCAACGACCGCCTCGTCGCGTTCCTCGAACGCGGGCGTGAGCAGTTGCATCCCCAGCAGGGCGGGCACCAGCAGCGTGGGGCGGCGCATGCGACGCACGCACAGGCGTGCGACGCGTTCAATCCGCTCGTCTTCCTTGGCCTCCTGGTCGTCGCCGTCCTTGTCGCGGGTGGCCCGCGTCAGGACCGCGAACACGATCCAGTGCAGCACCAGCCCGGCGAGCACGACCCCGGCCAGCCAGAGCAGCGGGACGCCCCACGTCTGGGCCAGCGACGTCGCGGTCTCGGCAACCTCTTCCGTGTCCGGCAAAGAAAGCCCTTGTCCTATTAGTGGCGCGTGCATCACGGTTCATCCTACAACCGCCGTCGCCTACGATCCTCGCCCAACCCCACAACACACCGTCGCGAGCGCACGGCACGCGGCACAACCACAAGGCCAGACCCCCATGTCGAACCAGCCCGTCATCGTCGCCGCCAAGCGCACCCCCATCGGACGCTTCCTGGGCGGCTTCAGCCGCACCTCCGCCACCACGCTCGGGGCCAAGGCCGTGTCCGCGGTGCTCGAAGAGGTTCCCGCGGCCAGGGACCACGTGGACGAGGTCGTGATGGGGTGCGTGCTGCAGGCCGGGCTGGGCCAGAACCCCGCCCGCCAGGCGGCCCTCGGGGCCGGGCTGCCCGACTCCATGTCGGCCAAGACGATCAACAAGGTCTGCGGCTCGGGTCTGGAAGCCGTCATGATGGCGGCCCAGTCCATCAAGGCGGGCGACAACGACTGCGTCGTCGCCGGCGGGCTCGAGAACATGACCATGGCCCCGCACTTCGCCCACGTCCGCCAGGGCGTGAAGTTCGGCCCGGGCCAGATGGAAGACCACATGCAGTACGACGGCCTGCGGTGCGCCTTCGAGTGCTGGGCCATGGGGAACGCCGCGGACCACATCGCGGACAAGTACAACGTCAGCCGCGAGGAGCAGGACCGCTTCGCGGCCCAGAGCCACCAGCGTGCGGCCGCCGCGTGGGAGGCCGGCCACTTTGACGCCGAGGTGGTCGCCTTGACCGGCGAGGAGGTCGGCAACCGCAAGGTCCCCGGCCCCGAGGGCGGCGTGAGCCGTGACGAGGGCATCCGGGCCGAGTCCACCGCGGAGGGCCTGGGCAAGCTGCGGGCGGTCTTCACCAAGGACGGCACCGTGACCGCGGGCAACGCGAGCCAGATCAACGACGGCGCCGCCGCGACGGTGGTGATGTCGGAGGCCAAGGCCAGCGAGCTGGGCCTGACCCCCATGGCCAGGATCGTCAGCTACGCCACCGGCGGCGTCGCCCCCAAGGACATCTTCGCGGCCCCCAACGTCGGCATCCCCGCCGCGGTCGAGAAGGCCGGGCTCACGATGAGCGACATCGACCTGTTCGAGGTCAACGAGGCCTTCGCGGCCCAGATCCTGTGCAACATCAACGAGCTGGGCATCCCCGAGGACAAGCTCAACATCTGCGGCGGCGGCATCGCGCTGGGTCACCCCATCGGCGCGTCCGGGGCCCGCGTGCTGACGACCCTGCTGCACCAGATGCAGCGAGTGGACGCGAAGCGCGGGCTGGCGGCGTTGTGCCTGGGTGGAGGGAACGCGGTGGCGATGGTGGTGGAGCGGTGATCAAGCACTAGATCCAGCCGAGCTTTGTGGCCAACCACATCGCTGCGGGGACTGTAACGACAGCGATAACAGCGACGATCGCGTAAAAATGCCACACGCTCCTGCGGCTCGCCGGAGCTTGGGTGTCGCGTGTGATCTCCTTAAACGAGAACCGTAGTTCGTTGTATCCCCCCATGCTTTCGTTCACAAGAACATATCCGCGATCAAAGAGGACTCTGAAAACCCGTGGGCCTTTGGAACCTCCCGGTAGACGTTCGATGCCATGGATTTCTTGATATGGCTTGGTCAGCAATTTGTGACGCTTTGGGACGAATCGATCGTGGTACACGAAATTGCGAAAGTGCACGACCTGGCGCTGCGGATCAATCTGGATAGTCTGTGCTCTAGATGTTCGGCGTAGTACAAGTACCGCTGTCCACACGGACAGAATCATCGGGGCTGTGATCCCGACGAAGACCCACGTCTTTGATGTATTTCCTTGTTGTCTGAACATCAGTACACCGAACACGACAAAGGTTGCTGTAGCCGCGGCTAGCCAGAACCCTGTGGATCCCCACCAGGCTGCTTTGGAAAACCGATAGCGCCGACGTCGCCGCTGCCGACGCCCTTGCCGAAACCCGGATTGATTCTCCGCGCCGGAGCTTTGGAGCACTGGTTGCTCCGGAGCCGACTGCCGGTCTGCGTTTCCGTCCTCCATCGCTACAAGATACCACACCTTCCTTCCTACCCTTTACCCATGAACATGCTCATCACCGGCGCCAACCGGGGCCTCGGCCTCGAGATGGCGAAGCAGTCCATCGCCTCCGGCCACACCGTCTACGCCACCGCCCGCAACCCGGGCAAGGCCGACGAGCTCAACGCCACCGGGGCCACCGTCCTGCAATGCGACGTCGCCGACCCCGCCTCCGTTGAGGCCATGGCGAAAGCGGTGGGGGACGCCCCGATCGACGTGCTGATCAACAACGCCTCCATTTGCCTCGGCGGTGGCAACGCCGTCGCGATGGTTGTGGAGCGATAAACACGACCAAGTTTCAGATGGTTGGCTTGATCGTTACACTCGCCCTGTGCAACAGATAGGCCCCTACAGCATTGAATCCGAGCTCGGCCGCGGCGGCATGGGCGTTGTCTACCGCGCCATCGATCCGCGTCTCAACCGCCCCGTTGCCATCAAGGCCCTCCCACCGGAGCTCGGGGCCGATCCCGCGCGCCTCGACCGCTTCGAGCGAGAGGCCCGCACCCTCGCCCAGCTCAACCATCCCAACCTCGCCGGAATCCACGGCCTCGAAGAGCACGACGGCGCCAAGTTCCTCATCCTTGAGTTCGTTGAGGGCGACACCCTCGCCGACCGCCTCGACCGCGGCCCGCTCCCGCTCGACGACGCCCTCGAGCTCGCGGCCCAGATCGCCGCGGGCATCGAGGCCGCCCACGACGCCGGCATCATCCACCGCGATCTCAAGCCCGCCAACATCATCCTCACGCCCGACGGCAGCGCCAAGGTCCTCGACTTCGGCCTCGCCCGCGCCGACAACGCCCACTCCTCCACCGGCTCTGGCATGAGCCAATCGCCGACGATGACCGTGCCGATTCAGCACTCCCCGACCATTCCCGGCGCCATCCTCGGCACCGCCGCGTACATGTCGCCCGAGCAGGCACGCGGGCGCTCGGTGGACCGACGCACCGACATCTGGTCCTTCGGCGTGATCCTCTTCGAGATGCTCTGCGGCGCGAACCCCTTCGCCGGCGAGACCGCCTCCGACTCCATCGGCGCGGTCATCCACAAAGACTTCAACCTCGACGCCCTCCCGCAGGGCACCCCCGCCGACCTCCGCCGCCTGCTCGGGCGCTGCCTCACCCGCGACAAGAACCGTCGCCTCCAGTCCGTCGCCGACGCCCGCGTCGAGCTGCAGGACCTCGCCGCCCGCCTCGAGTCCGGCCAGCTCAACAACCCCGACTCGTCCCGGCCCGCCTCCAAGGCCGGCCTCTTCTGGCCCGTCCTCGCCCTGCTCAGCCTCGTCGCCTGCGTCGCCCTCGCCACCCTGTACTTCGGCCGGCCGCCCGCGGGCGATCCCGCACTGGCCGGCGCCGGCGTGCCCGCCGTCGCGCCCACGCCCTCCATCGCCGGCGTCTCCCGCCTCACCGATTTCCCTGAGTATGAGACCGACCCCGCGCTGTCCCCCGACGGACGCACCCTCGTGTACGCCGCCCGAGACGGCGACAACCTCGACCTCTACGCCCTCCGTGTCGGAGGCTCCAACCCCATCAACCTCACCCCCAACTCCGAGCAGGACGACTTCGACCCCGTCTTCTCCCCCGACGGCGAACGCATCGCATTCGTCTCCAGCAGGCAGGGCGGCGGCATCTTCGTCATGGGGGCCACCGGCGAGAACCCACGCCGCATCACCGAGGAGGGCTTCGCTCCCGCCTGGTCCCCCGACGGCACCAAGATCGTCTATACCACTGACCACGTCTCGAATCCCTTCGGCCGCCCCCGCCTCGGTCGCCTCAAGGTCCTCGACCTCGCCACCGGCCAGTCCGCCGAACTCGACACCACCGACCCCACCATCCAGGATCAGTCCACCACCGACGCCGTCGCACCGGCCTGGTCCCCCGACGGTCGCCACATCGCCTTCTGGGGCATCTACCAGGGGCAGCGTGACCTGTACACCGTCCCCGCCGAGGGCGGCGAGCGCACGCCCGTCACCAACGACATTCCCACCGACTGGGACCCCATGTGGTCCGCCGACTCGCGCTCGTTGATCTTCCTCTCCGATCGCTCGGGCGAGCGCACCCTCTGGGCTATTCCCCTCGACGAGCAGGCCGCGCCCGCCGGCGACCCCGTGCCCCTCATGCGGGCTCCCGTCACCGTCGGGTGGGCCGCGAAGGCCCCGGGCGCCGACCGCCTCGTCATCACCAGCCGGCACGGGAGCACCGCGATCTATCGCGCCGAGTTCGATCCCGAAACCGAGCGGTTCACCTCGAGCCCCACCCGCATCTTCGCCACCAGCCAGCCCATGCGCTCCACCTCCGCCAGCCCCGACGGCCGGTGGCTCGTCTACTCCTCCAGCCCGCCCGAGGAAGACATCTACGTCATCGCCACCGACGGCTCGGGCCGCACCCGCCTCACCCAGGACCCCTACAAAAGCCGCGGCCCCGTCTTCTCCCGGGACGCCCAGACCATCACCTACTACTCCAACCGTACCGGCGCCTACGCCATCTGGCAGATGGACCGAAACGGCAACGATCAACGCGTCATCCTCGAGGATCCCACCGGCTACGCCACCCCCATCTGGACCGAGGACGACCAGACCCTCGCCACCATGCGGCTCGACCAGTTCACCGCGCTCCTGCTGCACCGGCGCACGCCCGACGGCGAGCTCGAACTCATCTACGAAAACCCGGGCGACTTCACCAACCCCATCTCATGGTCGCCTTCGGGCACCCGTCTCCTCGGGCTCCATGCCAACTCGCAGGGCCAGCTCGCGCTGGCCGCGTTCGATCCCGAATCCGAAGCCATCATGCCCATCCACACGCCCGCAGGGCGTGCGGACGTCGATCAGGAAGACTCCCTGGGCGAGCCCGGGTGGATCGACAACGACCGGCTCCTCATGTGGGACGGCAGCAGCGATTCCTTCTTCGTCTTCGACTTCACCACGCTGGACGCCCGCTGGGTCGAGTCCTCGGTTGCTGATTTCTCACACATCATCAAAGTCCTCGACGGGACCACCGTCTTCTTCTCCCAGGAAGAAGAGAACTCTGACCTCTGGCTCGTCGAGCTCGACGCCGCCCAGCCCCGCGCCGGCGGCCGGCCGCCCGAGAACTAGCCCACGTACGACCCCTACCGTCCCCCATGAACATGCTCATCACTGGCGCCAACCGGGGCCTCGGCCTCGAGATGGCGAAGCAGTCCATCGCCTCCGGCCACACCGTCTTTGCCACGGCCCGCAACCCCAACGCGGCCGACGAGCTCAACGCCACCGGGGCCACCGTCCTGCAATGCGACGTCGCCGACCCCGCCTCCGTTGAGGCCATGGCGAAAGCGGTGGGAGACGCCCCGATCGACGTGCTGATCAACAACGCCGGCCTGTTCGCCGATGCCAAGACGCCCACCATGTGGGAGCTCACGCCCGAGCAATTGCTCGACACGTACAAGGCCAACTGCCTCGGGCCGTGGCTGGTGACGCGGGCGCTCGAGGACCACGTCGCCCGGTCCGATCGGAAGCTGATCGTGCACATCTCGTCGTACATGGGCTCGCTCGAGCACGCGATCAGCGACGGGGCCGACGCCCACCTCGCCTATCGCTCGTCCAAGACGGCCCTGAACATGCTGCACGTCTGCATGGCCAACGCCCTGCGGAAGAAGCACGGCGGGCTCACCGCGATCGCGCTCCACCCGGGCTGGGTGCAGACCGACATGGGCGGCGAGAACGCCACGCTGCAGATCCCGGACGCCGTGGGCCGGATCCTGAAGACGGTGCACGCCGTGACCCCGGACGAGCACGGGTCGTTCATCGACCTCGATCACAGCACGATGCCCTGGTAGTGACCGGTTCGGTGATAAGCAAAGCGGAGTGCCCTGGAACATAAAGATGTTGAAACAAACACTGCATCCGCCTAGTATTCTCCGTCGATCCCTAACTCGCGGGCCCATGCCCGTCGCTTCAGCACCCAAAGGAGGCTCCCATGTCCACCCTCACCCGCACGCAGCCCGAAACCGAGCGCGCCGAGGTCGTTGACACCGACGAATTCGACAACGTCGCGCCCGCACGCCTCGAAGAGCACGAGGTGGCGCCCTCGCCCACCCACGCCTCCTCGGCCAAGCCGCTGACCTGGAGCCTCGGCATCTACCTCGGGGCCCTCATCCTGATCATCATCGGGGCCATGGCCTTCGGCGGCTGGCTCACCTGACCCCCCATCCCCCCCCTCCCTTCGTCTCTCCTCTTCCTGCCCCTTCCTAAGTAAGCACGTCACACCACGCCGGTGTCCCACTCCAAAGGCCCGCTCAGCGGGCTTTTTTCGTGCACCCACCCCGCCCACACGACCGATCAAGCGGTTTCATCGCGGCTCGCCGTGCCCCCTCGCGCGTACACTCCCGCCCCACCCGTCTGATTCCGACTCGACCCTGATTCCCTCACCCTAAAGGCCCTCCCATGCTCGTCCGAACCCACACCTGCGGCCAGCTCCGAACCGAACACGTCGGCCAGTCCGTCACCCTGAACGGGTGGGTCAACTCCTACCGCGACCACGGCACCGGCCTCATCTTCGTGGACCTCCGCGACCGCTACGGCCTCACCCAGATCGTCTTCGACCAGGAGGACGCCACCCCCGAGCTCCTCGAGCAGGCTGACAAGCTCCGCAACGAGGACTGCGTCGCGGTGCAGGGCACCGTCCGCGTCCGCGACGGCGGCCCCAACCCCAAGCTCCCCACCGGCGAGATCGAGCTGGTCGTCGAGACGCTCGACGTCCTCTCCAAGACCGCCAACCCGCCCTTCCTGCCCGACGATAAGGGCAACCTCCCCGGCGAGGAGACCCGCCTGAAGCACCGCTACATGGACCTGCGCCGCCCGTCGATGCAGAACATCCTCGCGATCCGCCACCGGGTGGCCAAGCTGACGCGCGACTACTTCGACGAGCACGGCTTCCTCGAGGTCGAGACCCCCATCCTGTGCCGCTCGACGCCGGAGGGGGCGCGCGACTTCCTGGTGCCCTCGCGTCACCAGCCGGGGCAGTGGTACGCCCTGCCGCAGTCGCCGCAGATCTTCAAGCAGATCCTGATGATCTCGGGGACGGACCGCTACCTGCAGATCTGCCGCTGCTTCCGCGACGAGGACCCGCGCGCCGACCGCCAGGCCGAGTTCACCCAGATCGACCTCGAGATGTCCTTCGTGGACCGCGAGTCGGTGCTGCAGACGATGGAGGGCTTCGCCAAGCGGGTCTGGAAGGACCTGCTCGACACCGAGCTGCCCGATTTCCCCCGCATCACCTACGCCGACGCCATGGAGCGCTACGGCTCCGACCGACCCGACCTCCGCTACGGGCTGGAGCTGGTGGACGTCTCCGACATCGTCGCCAAGACCGACTTCAAGGTCTTCACCGGAGCGATCGAGAAGCCCCGCGGCTGCGTCAAGGCCATCCGCGTGCCCGGCGGCGCGTCGAAGCTCACCCGCAAGATCACCGACGGCTACTCCGAGTGGATCAAGACCTTCGGCGCCGGCGGCGTGCCGACGACCAAGTACGTCGGCGGCAAGTTCGAGGCCGGCGTCGGCAAGTTCATCGAGCCCGTCACCGCCGAGCTGGCCGAGCGTCTGGGGCTGGAGGACGGCGACACCGTCTTCTTCGGCGCCGACACCTACAGCGTGTGCACCAAGGCCCTGGGCGAGCTGCGCCAGAAGCTCGCCCGCGACATGGACATGATCGACACGAGCAAGTGGGCCTTCTGCTGGGTCATCGACTTCCCCATGTTCGAGTGGGACGCCGAGAGCCAGCGCTTCTACGCCCTGCACCACCCCTTCACCGCGCCGAGCGAGTCCGAGCTCGAGAAGTTCCGGGCGGTGGACAAGCACGACACCGACGCCGTGGAGGCGATCCTGTCCGACGGCTACGACATGGTCTGCAACGGCTCCGAGGTCGGCGGCGGGTCCATCCGTATCCACCGCCAGGACGTGCAGTCCAAGGTCTTCGAGCTGCTGGGCCTCTCGCTGGAGGAGGCCGGGCAGAAGTTCAGCTTCCTGCTCGAGGCCCTCACCTACGGCCCCCCGCCCCACGGCGGCATCGCCTTCGGCCTCGATCGCCTCGTCATGCTGCTCTGCGGCACGACCAACATCCGCGACGTCATCGCCTTCCCCAAGACCCAGACCGGGGCGGACCTGATGAGCGAGGCCCCCAACGCCGTGGACGAGGCACAGCTCCAGGAACTGCACGTGGCGAGCACGTACGAGGAAGAGCCCGCCAGCGCGTAAGCGTGTGAAGCGATCCTCCCCCGTCACCGACGGGGGAGGTGTCGCCGCAGGCGACGGAGGGGGCGCAGGCGCTGTGCGGCCCTTGGATGGCTTGCGTCACGGGGTGTGCGATTCGGGTAGCTTGTCCGGACATGGACCCTCAGCCTTCGAGCCCGGCACCCGCCTCGCAGCGCTTCGAGCTCATCGACGCCCTCCGCGGCTTCGCGCTCTTCGGCGTCCTGCTCGCCAACTTCCTCTGGGTGGGCTTCTGGTTCCCCGGCACCAACGACCGTGACGACGCGCCGAGCCTGCCCACCGACGACGCGATCGACTTCACGGTCATGCTGCTGGTCGATTACAAGTTCTACACGCTGTTCTCCTTCCTGTTTGGGCTCGGCTTCGCGATGCAGCTCGAGCGTGCCCGCCGGCGTGGGGTCAGCCCGGTTCCGGCCTACTCACGCCGCACGGGCGTGCTGCTGGTGCTCGGGCTCGTCCACTGCCTGATCTGGTTCGGCGACATCCTGCACGTCTACGCGGTGCTCGGGTTCGGCCTGCTGCTGCTGCGGAACCTCTCGACCCGGGCGGTGCTGGTGCTCGCGGGCGCACTGTTCGCGCTCGACGCGTTGATGCCCACGGCGGACTGGCTGCTCGGGCTGACCCCCGAGGGCTCGGTCCCGCAGCCGGACACGGCACGCCGGTACGAGGTGCTCACCTCGGGCTCGGTCGTCGATGTCGTCCGTCTGAACATCCACGAACTGGCGACGGACTACGCCAACCTCTCGTGGAGCGGGAGCATGATGAGCTGGTACGTCTCCGTCGCGGCCAGATTCCTGGTCGGCGTCGCGGTGGGGCGGTGGGCGGTGCTGCAACACAGCGAGGAGCACCGGGCGATGTTCCGGCGCGGGGCGTTGGTCTTCCTGCCGCTCGGGCTGCTCGGGTGCCTCGCGTTCGTGGGGGTGGCGTGGATCGAGGACGTCATTATCTACCGGGCGAATTCCGCGTGGAGGCTGCTGACCATCCCGGCGAGCCTGGGCGTGCCGCTGCTGGCCGCGGGGTACGTGTGCGTGCTGGCGTGGGGGTACGGGTCGGGCCGGTTCGGGGCGCTGTACACGCCCCTGGCGGCGGTGGGTCGATTGGCGCTGACGAACTACCTCACCCACACCGCGATCTACCTCGGGTTCTTCTACGGCCTGGGGCTGGGGCAGATCGGCCGGCACAGCGTGACGGTTGCGGTTGGGTTGGTGTGCGTCATCTACGCGGCGCAGGCCTGTTTCAGCATGCTCTGGCTGCGTCCGTTCCGGTTCGGGCCCGCGGAATGGGTGTGGCGCTGCCTGACGTACGGGCCGACCCCGATACGCCGAGTTCCTGAATCCGAGTGAACGCACGGGGCCCGTACACTTCGGGCATGCCCACGCTCCGCCAGTATCAGATCGATGCGTTCACGAGGCTCCCCTTCCACGGCAACCCCGCCGCGGTCGTGCCGCTCGAGGAATGGCTCCCCGATGAGACGATGCAGGCCATCGCGAGCGAGAACAACCTCTCCGAGACGGCCTTCGTTGTTCCCACGCCCGGCGCGGACACCGATTTTCATCTGAGATGGTTCACCCCCGCCGTGGAGGTTGCCCTCTGCGGGCACGCAACGCTGGCGACCGCCCACGCGCTGTACACCGAGCTCGGATGGAAGCAGGAACGGATCGTCTTCCAGTGCCGCTCGGGCGCGATCTCGGTGCGGCGTGTCGAGGACGGCCTGTACGAGCTCGATTTCCCCGAGATGCCGCTCGCCACCGACGGCATCACCGACGAGCTCCGCGCCCGGGTCGCCGACGCCCTCGGGCGTGCCCCGGTCGAGATCTACGACTCCATGGACCTCATCTGCGTCTTCGACAACAAGCGCGATGTGCACGAACTCCGGCCCGACTTCGGCAAGCTCGCGGCCCTCGACCACGTCCGCGCGGTCGGCGTCACCGCCCCCGGAGCCGGGCACGATTTCGTGGCCCGCCTCTTCGGCCCCCAGTCGGGCGTCAACGAGGACCCCGTCACCGGATCCCTCTACACCATGCTCGCCCCGTACTGGTCCAGGAAACTGGGCAAGCACACGCTCACGGCCCATCAGGTCTCGCACCGCCCGGGCGAGGTGCTTTGCCGACTCGACGATGCCGCACCCGGACGCGTCTTCATCGCCGGACACGCCGTGACCACGATCCGGTCCGAGCTGCTCGTCCCCGAGCCCGCCTGAACGAGCCCCTCACGTCAGTGAGGGGACCCGGGAACGAACGCGACCCGCCGCACACGTCGGCGTGCTCCCTCCTTCCCCCTTCTCTCACCCCATCCGCGCCTCCGCCACGTAAACCGTCTCCCCGTTCGCCAGCCCCGAGTGTCCGGTGACACACTCGAGCACCTTCTCCGCCACGAATTCCGGGGACATCGCCATCGCACGCGGCAGGGAGTCCTCGCTCACGATCGACCGCAGCAGCCCGGTCTCGACCGCCCCCGGCGCCACGGCGTGCGCCCGGATCAGGTTGTCCCCGTGCTCGTTGCGGATGCCCAGGCAGATCGCCTCCACGCTGGCCTTCGCGCTGCCGTAGACGCTCAGCCCGGGGAACGGGTCCGCCGTGGCCATCGACGACACGTTGACGATCACGCCCCGCTCCGTGCCGGTCCCGCCCCCGTCCGGGTCCTGAGCCAACATCACGGGGAGTGCGCGAGCGATCGCCCAGACGGTGCCGAGTGCGTTGACCTCGAAGATCTCGCGGATCTCCTCGGGCGAGTGCTGCTCGATGGGCTTGATTCCGGTCCAGCCCGCGTTGTTGATCAGCGCGTCGATCCGGCCGAATCGGTCCGCGCCCGTGTCAACCAGGCGTTCCACCTGCTCCATCTTTGAGACGTCCGTCCCGACCGCGATCCATTGATGCCCTTCGCCGACATCGCTCCCGCCCACCCCTCCCTCGCAGAGGCGCCCGGTCTCGCGCAGCGGGTCGGGCCTCCGGCCCGCCAGCACCAGCCGAAACCCGCGGGAGGCGAGCTGCACAGCGATCTCACGCCCGATCCCGCTCCCCGCCCCGGTCACAATGGCTACCCGGTCGTCCCGCATTGCACGCTCCCTTCTGTTTCCGGGGCTCTGCGGCTCACACGGCACGCGGCCCCCGGAGCCACAATACACTCCCCGCATGATCGCACGCGTCTGCATCGCCGTCGCCCTCGCCGTGATCCTCGGCGTGCCCTTCGTCCTCTCGCTGTCCGCCGAGGGCGGGTCGGATATCCCCGACGACGCCCCGCGCCTCATCGTGGTGACCCCGCACGTGCAGCAGATCCAGGAGGAGTTCGCGCACGCCTTCGATCGCTGGCACCGGCAGCAGTTCGACTCACCCGCGGGCATCGACTATCGCACGCCGGGCGGCACCACCGAGATCCGGCGTCAGCTCGAGGCCCAGTACAACGCTGCGCTGAAGTCCGGACGCTACGAGCTCGACGCCTCCGACCCGGACAACCCCCGCGTCGTCCTCCCCGACGCCACCGTCGAGTTCGACCTGTTCTTCGGCGGCGGTTCCTACGACCACACCCAGGTCGCCAACGGCATCCCCTTCGAGGTGCCCGCCGACCGCTCGCCCACCGGCGAGCCGCTCCCGCTGCGCGTCTCCATGGCCCAGCCGGCCGGCTTCGAGCAGTGGCAGCTCGACGAGTGGTACGCCGACAACGTCATCGGCCCGCAGACGCTCTACCACCCCGAGCAGCTCTGGCTCGGCACCGCGCTCTCCTCGTTCGGCATCGTCTACAACACCGACCTCTACGACAACAAGCTCGGGCTGCCGCACCCGACCGGCTTCGAGGACCTGACACGACCCGAGCTGTTCGGATGGGTCGCGCTGGCCGACCCGCGCCAGTCCGGCTCCATCACGACCACGTTCGACTCCATCCTCGGCAACCACGGCTGGGACGACGGCTGGCACATCCTGCGAGCCATGTCTGGCAACACACGCTACTTCACCTCGTCCTCGACCAAGCCCCCGACCGACGTCTCACAGGGCGACGCCGCGGCCGGGCTCGCCATCGACTTCTACGGGCGCGGGCAGGCCCAGACCGCCGGTCGCGGGCGCGTGGGCTACGTCGATCCCGCCGGCGCGGTCTACATCGACGCCGACCCGGTCACGCTGCTCAACGGGGCCCCCAACCCGGACCTCGCCCGGCGCTTCATGGAGTTCTGCCTGACCGAGGAGGCCCAGGCGCTCTGGCAGTTCCCCGCCCTCGACACCCCCGAGGGCGAAAGCAACCCGCTGAGCCCGGTGACCGGGAACCGGATGGGGCCGGAGCACTACGAACTGCGGCGCATGCCGGTGCGCCGCGAGATGTACGAGAAGCACTGGGACCGGCTGATGGACAAGGTCAACCCGTTCGAGATCGCCTCGGACGTGCAGAACCCGGGCTGGCGGACGGGCGTGCAGGTGATGATGGGGTGCTTCGCGATCGACTCGGCCGACGAGTGCCGCGACGCGTGGGAGGCCATCCTCGAAGCCGAGGCCGACCCGGACTTCCCGGCCGACGTCGCGGCCCGCATGCGTGCCATGTTCTTCGAGTGGCCCGTCACGCCGGTGGACGAGAACGGTGCCTTCACCACCGGAGACCCGGTGCGAGAGATCCCCTGGACCGAGGCGGATTACGCCGATGTCCGGAATTCCTGGCGTCCGTCGGGGGCACAATCCCGGGCGGAAATCTACTACACGCAATGGTTCCGGCGTCAATACGCCGATATCCGGGCCATGCACCGCACCGAAGCGATTCTCCAGACCGAGGGAGCCGGCTCGTGACCCAGGCGACCCACCCCGGCACGACCCACGACCCGCTCTCCTCGGCGACGCCCCTCCCGTCCTGGCTCCCCGGATGCCAGAACAGGCCGCCGCACGCGAAGATCGTCGCCACGCTCGGGCCGTCGTCCGACGCGCCCGACATGATCGCACGCCTGATCGCCGCGGGCGTTTCCGTCTTCCGCCTGAACTTCTCGCACGGCGACCTGGCGCAGCAGGACCGCCGACTCGCCAACATCCGCTCGGCCGTGGGGCTCGCCCACCGCCCCGTCGCGGTGCTGGGCGACCTGCAGGGCCCGAAGATCCGCGTCGAGTCCGTGCCCGACCTGCACGAGGGCGGCGGCATCATCGTCCAGCCCGGGCAGGACGTCGAGTTCCGGGCCGACTGCGACGAGGCCTTCCTCAACGACACCACCGCGATCTTCGGCACCACCTTCGACCGCATCTTCTACGACGTCGATCCCGGCCAGCGCGTCCTCATCAACGACGGCATGATCCGCATGCTCGCCGTGGACCGGATCGACGGCGTCAGTCTCCGCTGTCGCGTGACCGTCGGCGGGCGGGTCACCTCCCGCAAGGGCATCAACCTGCCCGAGTCCGAACTGAAGACGCCCGGCCTGACCGACAAGGACTGGGCCTGCGTCGAGTGGGCGTGCGCCAACGACCTCGACTACCTCGCGCTCTCGTTCGTCCGCACCGCCGACGAGATCAACCAGCTCAAGGAGCGCGTCGCCGAGCTGCGCCGCGACCGCCCCGTCCACCCGGGCGTGGACCCCTCGATCCCCGTCATCGCCAAGATCGAGAAGCCCGAGGCGCTGACCAACCTCGACGCCATCATCGCGGCCGCCGACGGCGTGATGGTCGCACGCGGCGACCTCGGCGTCGAGATGGACGCCGCCCAGGTCCCCGTCGCGCAGAAGTTCATCGTCTCCCGCTGCAACGAGATGGGCAAGCCCTCAATCGTCGCCACCCAGATGCTCGAGTCGATGATCACCAGCGCCACGCCCACCCGCGCCGAGGCCTCCGACGTCGCCAACGCCGTCTTCGACGGGGCCGACGCGGTGATGCTCTCCGGCGAGACCGCGGTGGGGGCCCACCCCGACCTGGTCGTCGAGACCATGACCCGCATCATCCGCGTCGCGGAAGCACGCTTCGATCAACTCCCGCACACGCCGACCCCGGGTCGATTGGAAGAACTCCCGTACCGGTCCTCGGCGCTGGCGCTGGGAGCGTGGCACATCGCCGAAAAGGCAAACGTCAAGGCCGTCTGCTGCTGGTCGCAGCGCGGCGGCATGGCGGGCTACCTCTCGGCGACCGACTTCCGCATCCCGATCGTCGCCTGCACGTCCTCGGACCTCGCCGCACGACGCATGGCCCTGCTCGGGGGCGTCATCCCCATCCTGACCGACCCGCCCACCTCCGGCACCCTCGGCGAATGGACCGAGCAGATGGAAGCCCTGGTCCAGGAACGCGGCCTCGCCGTCGATGGCGACTCCATCCTCCTCATCGCCGGCAAGCCCCTCGGCTCCGTCACCGCCCAGGACGCCATCGCCCTGCTGCGCGTCGGCGACCCGGACTCCGGCTTCCGACCCATCTGATCTGCCCGTACCATCGGGCATGAGAACCCTCGCCCTATTCGCGGCCCTCGCCACAGGCTCGCTCGCCGCGTGCGCACAAACGCCCGACTCCGCCCTCCAGCCCGAGGCGCACCTCCTCGACGGACAGGTCGCCGCCATCTGCTACTCCGGTTTCCGCGCCGGCCAGCACCCCGACCGGGGCGACGGCGCCAACAACCCCACCCGGGCCGAGATCCTCGAAGACCTCGAGATCCTGAGAGACCAGTCCCCCTTCCGCCTGCTCCGCCTCTACGACAGCCAGACCAACTCACGACAGGTCCTCGAGCTCATCGACGAGCACGCCCTGCCCTTCACGGTCATGCTCGGTGCCTGGCTGTCGGCCGAGGTCTCCAACCCCAACTGCCCCTGGATGCCCGAGCCCTACCCCGACGACGTGCTCGCAGCGAACAAGGCCGAGAACGCCCGCGAAGTCGCGCGGGCGATCGCACTCGCCAACGAGTTCCCCGACATCGTCACCTCCGTCGCGGTGGGCAACGAGGCCCTCGTGAGCTGGAACGACCACATGGTCCCGCTCGAACAGGTCATCCGGTACGTCGAGACGGTCAAGGCGGCGATCGACCAGCCCGTTACCGTCGCCGACAACTACGAGTGGTGGGCCACCGAGGGCGCCCCGCTCGCGGCCGTGGTCGATTTCGCCTCGATCCACACCTACCCGGTCTGGGAGGGGCGGAGCATCGACGAGGGCCAGTCGTACACGATCGAGAACATGGAGCGTGTCCGGGACGCCCTGCCCGGCGAGCCGCTCGTCATCACCGAGGCCGGCTGGGCAACCACGGCCTCAGAGTTCGGCGAGCGCGCCTCCGTCGAAGCCCAGGCCCGCTACTACCGAGAGCTGTACGACTGGGCGGCGAGCAGCAACGTCACGACGTTCTTCTTCGAGGCCTTCGACGAGCCGTGGAAGGGCGATCCGAACAACCCGGTCGGTGCCGAGAAGCACTGGGGCCTGTTCTACGTGGACCGGACGCCCAAGCACCCCGCGGGCACGCTGGACCTTCCCTAGCACGAGCCCGCATCCGATGCCGCCCGGGCCTCGATACCATGCGCCATGCACCGCACCGCCAACATCCTCGCCATCGGCGATGAGCTCATCCTCGGCCAGCGCACCGACACCAACTCGGCCCGCATCGCCGCAGCCCTCTCCGAGCGGGGCGTGCGTGTGCTCCAGCACGCCACCGAGGACGACGACCGCCAGCGCCTCGCCCTCGCCATCACCCGACTCACCGCCGACGCCGACCTGCTCGTCATCACGGGCGGCCTCGGCCCGACCGCCGACGACCTGACCCGGCAGGCCCTCGCCGATGCCGCGGGCGAGGACCTCGTCACCGACGACATCGCACTCAGCGACCTCCGGGCCTTCTACGCCGCCCGCAACCGCCCCATGCCCGAGACCAACACCGTGCAGGCCCTCCGCCCGGAGTCCGGCGAGTGCCTCCGCAATCCCAACGGCACCGCCCCGGGGCTCTTCATCCGCTTCAACGAGTGCGACGTGCTCGCCCTGCCCGGTCCGCCGTCGGAGATGCTCCCCATCCTGCACCGCGAGCTGGAGACGCGCCTCCGCTCCGACGCCGTCATCGCCACCCGCCAACTCCAGACCTTCGGCCTGGGCGAGTCCAACGTCGCCGAGCTGCTGGGTGACCTGATGGACCGTGACCGCGACCCGCTCGTCGGCACCACCGCCTCGGGCGGCATCGTCTCGGTCCGCCTGCGCTGCGAGCGGGAGGCCACGCAAGACGCGGCCGCACGAGCCCTCGACAACACCGAACGCCTCGTCCGCGATCGTCTCGGCCCCATCGTCTTCCACACCGGCCCGGAGGACGACGCCCTCGCCCGGACCGTGCTCGCCGAACTCGAGTCGCGTGACCAGTCCCTGGCCACCGTCGAGTCCTGCACCGCCGGCGGCCTCGGGGCACGCATCACCGAGGTCCCGGGCGCGTCCGCGGCCTTCGTCGGCGGCCTGATCACCTACTCCAACAATCTCAAGACCAAACTCGCCCACGTGCCCGGAGCCACGCTCGACGCCCACGGCGCCGTCTCACGCGAGGTCGCCGTCGCCATGGCCGAGGGGGGGCGCGAGCAACTCGGCTCGACCCACGCGCTCGCCGTGACCGGCATCGCCGGCCCCGACGGCGGCTCCCCCGACAAGCCTGTCGGCACCGTCTGGATCGCACTCGCTTCAGAAGGTCAGGCCACCGATGCCCGCTGTTTCCGCATCACCGGCAGCCGCGAACAGGTCCGAGCCCGAACCGCAATCGTCGCGTTGGGCATGCTCCGACTGCGTCTGGCGGGGCACGACATGGCGCTGATCTGGCAGGCCGAACCAAAGTCCTGAGCAAGCCCTCGGCGCAAGCCGAGGGAGACTCCCGACGCCCCCTTGGCCCCATTGAGCCCGGAGCGTCAGCGACGGGCCGCGCAACAGCTGTGGGAGTACCTGTCAGCCCTGCCCACAATTCAGAGGCTCGCGCCCCGCACTTCAGCACCCCGCCAGGAACGCCGCCACGAAGGTGTTGATATCGCCAAGGTCGATCACGCCGTCACCGTTGGTGTCCGCGCTCGGATCGGAGTTCAGGAACAGGGCCACAAACGCGTTGATGTCGCCCAGGTCCAGCACCCCGTCGCCGTTGACGTCGGGCGGGCAGGCCTCTCCGAACAGCGCCTCGGCGTATTCAAACGCCTCAACGCCGACCGCCACACCCATGTGGCGTCCCGGCAGGTCGTCCGCGGGCGGGTGGATGCCGCCCCAGATGCGGCTCAACGAGGTCTGGTCGCTCGCATCGCGGTACGTCGCCCACTGCAGCGTCACGTCCACGCTCGGCCCGTCCTCGAAGACCAGGAACTCGTTCTGCGGGCAGAAGAACTCGCCCATCCCGCCCGGGAAGTACTCGTCGCCCGTCAGCAGCGTCATCAGCTCCGCGGCGGCGCGGGAGAAGGTCGAGTGCCCGGACACGTACCCCGCGAACGGGGGCGTCACGAAACTCGGACGCTGGTACGGCCACCAGTGCTCCGCCAGGATCCAGCCGACCCCGGCGACGTCGGTCTCGGGCACCTCGATGAAGTCCGGCCCGCGCCACCCGTAGATCGCGATCTTGCCGATGTTCTCGTTCCCCTCGCCGGCGAGGTGGGCGTGTCGCCCGGAATCGATGCTCGCCTGCGTGATCACCTCGATCGAGCCGGGGTACAGCGTGATCCCGCCCGGGTGGAAGCCCGGCAGGGCCGGGTCGCTCCGCTGCCCGCGGTCGGCGAGGTAGCGCAGGGCCGAGACCGGCCGGATGTAGTCGTAATAGCCCTTGCAGCCCCACGCCGTGATGGCGCTGTCGTGCATCGCCCCGCCCAGCGCGAGGTAGGCCTTCACGTCCCACTCCAGGTCGTCGAGGACCGGGCCCACGCCGCGGAAGCGCTTCTCGAACATCGGGTGGTCGTTCACGTAATTCAGAATCGAGAACCAGTGCCCGGGCGGTGTCTCGCTGTCCGGGCCGTCGGCCCAGAACTCCGCGAGGATGCGAGCGTAATCGCCCATCGGGACCTCCTGCAGCGCGTACGGGGCCCCGGTCGCCGGGTTCACCGTCCGCCCGATGCCCCAGTCTCCGCCGTTGGTGAAGTCGTAGTACGACTCGTACTCGCCCGGCAGCGGCAGCACCGAGTTCCCGAAGTTGTTGGGTGAGATGTCGATCATCCCGGCCACGCTCGGGTCGAGGTGCCCCGACCAGACCGCCACCATCTCGGTGCCCCGCCAGTAGTAGTCGCTCCCGTACAGCGGGGGCGGCCCGGGGTCGTGGTACACCGGCCAGTCGGCCCCGTCGCGCTGGTGCACCGTCTTGTCCGCGGGCTGCAGCGAGAACGGCGTCACGTTCCCCCACTCCGGGCTCAGGAACTCGAGCGACCCGAACGGGATCGGGTTGCCGCTCTGGTCCACAAAGAACTCGAGCGCCAGCGGCTGCCAGCGGTTCGGGTCCGTGATCGACGGGTTCCCCGGCAGGTCAGGGATCAGCGGCTCGTTCACCGGCTGGTAGAACAGGTTCGCGTAGTCGATCTGCTCCCACGCCCCGTCCACGGCCCCGAACGCGATCACCGTGTCCGCGATCCGGTTCCCCAGCGCAACCGCCGAATCACCCGTGTCGGTCGTGTCGTTGGCGTCCAGCGACATCGCCGCCATCAGGGCGTTGCAGGCCGGGATGGTGACGTCCGCGCCGACCGAGTCGGTGAACCGGTGCAGCAGGATCCGGTACGCCGCGTACGCGATGGCGGTCTCACGCGCCGCTTTCAGGGCCGCCGGGTCGGCCGGGGGCGTCAACTTCTCCTGGTGAAACACCTGGCCCGCGTCCTCGTCGTACGCGGCCCACGCGTCCCACATCGCCGCGGAAATGTGGTACAGGTTCCGCCCGTGTACCGTCGGCCTGGCCTTGTCGTTGCGGATGGCGGTCAGCAGCACCTCGTTCCACTCGCGGGCGACGGACTGCTGGGTCCTGGCCTGCAGCGGCGTGACGTCCCCGTTCGCCTCATGCAGGCGGTACAGGTAGCCCCCCATCCGCTCCGGCTCGACGACCTGTCCTGATACGACCCCGCCCAGCATGCCAACGCACGCCACAGACAGCACAACGCGGTTTGTCCAAAGCATCTGAAATCTCCCGCCTACCGGCGATCCACAACGCACGATCCGCGACCAAGAACAGGCCACGAATTCTCAAATTAGTGCAACCCGCCCCGCCACACAAGGCCGCTCCCAGAATTCGCGTGTGAATCTGGGCGATCTTTGGGGGTTGGTTGGGCCGCATGGTCCGCAGTCCCTGCCGGGCCGGGGTCAGTAAGCGATATTTGAGCCAAGAGATGCCTTGAGTGAGCGACCCTTACTCACCGATGACTCAACTAAATGCCCGCTGCCAAATCACTCGGTTTAGTGATTCTTGCCACTTGGTTATCCAAATCTGCATTTTGAATGTGAAACGGCGTTTGGGACCTAGCCGATGGCGATCAACTCATGAGTTCATCAATGGCGTCTTCCAGGCTTTCGATCTCTGGCAGTCCTTTGATCGCATCTTGACTTAGCACTAAATGTTGAGCGTTGGAGGGTGTTGTTGGCATTTTGTATTGACCAAACCAGTATCTTGCTGCGCCTGGAATATCTGTCTTCCAAGAATTTAACCCGGGTGTTCGGAGTGCCCAGTAACAGATTGGCCAAGACCCGTGAAGGGAATTGCGTTTCATTCTTTTTTTCAAAGACGCTCCGGGAGAAAACCAGGCGTTGGCAAATGCGACTGTATTGTTCCAGGCTCTCGCTGAATTTAGGTGGCCAACTTGTCCAGCGACGACAAGTGCCATGGCAGACAGCGACCTTTGCTGTTCTTGGTTGTGGATTTGCTCGTCAATGGATAGATGCTGTTCGGCATCTATAACCGGGGCAGGGAAACAAATACTGCGGGCCATACTTAAGGGCACAAAGGAACTGTGCAAAAGTGAATGCAGGCCCCGGATCCACGTCCAGACAGCATGTTCCAATAAGTTTGCGCCTCCCAGCATTGGAATGGCATCGTGGTTTTGCCAGCCGCTACCGGCCTCGAAGAGCTTTTGAACGATTGGAATGTCAGACTTAGGTATACTATCGAAGTCAGATGAATTGATTTTATTGAAAATGCCGTATAGTTCGTCAAACTTGCGCTTATATTTGCTATCGCATACTCGGTGAACAGTTGCTGTAAACGGAACAGGGGTATCTGTCCCTTCAGGGGGGGTGCCTAGCAACGATTTCGGAATGATGTGCTCTATAGAGGTGTTTGCTTTGAATCCGGGACCCTTTGGGGGAAGTGCGCTGCCACAGAGATAGCAGAGACTCGATTTTCTGCCTGCGAGTGGATTTGGCTCCGTGAGCTTGTAGGTTGCATTTTGAAGGTCAGACTGTGAATGCAATTCGACAGGGCTCACAGGCTTATTCCCCCGGGATGTAGCTGATCGTGCCCTCCATCGGGCTCGAGGCGGTCGCGTACAGCTTCTTGGGGATGCGTCCGGCGAGGTAGCTCTGGCGTCCCGATTCGCAGGCCTTGCGCATGGCGTGGGCCATCATCACCGGGTCGGAGGCGTGGGCGATGGCGGTGTTGAGCAGGACGCCGTCGGCGCCGAGTTCCATCGCCGCGGAAACATCGCTCGCCGAGCCCACGCCCGCGTCCACGATCACCGGGAAATCCGGGTCGCCCTGCTTGAGCAGCTCTAGGCACAGCACGATGTTGTTCCGGTTCAGGATGCCCTGCCCGCTGCCGATCGGGGAGCCCGCGGGCATCACGGCCGCGGCCCCGGCGTCCTTGATCCGCTGAGCCGAGATCGGGTCGTCGCTGGTGTACACAAGGACCTTGAACCCGTCCGAGACCAGCTCTTTCGTCGCCTCGATGGTGCCCACCGGGTCGGGCAGGAGCGTCTTGGTGTCGCCCAGCACTTCGAGCTTGACCCAGTCCTTGCCGGGGTTGTCGAGCTGATCCAGCAGCTCACGCCCCAGGCGGGCGACCCGGACCGCGTCCTCGGCCGAGAAACAGCCGGCGGTGTTGGGCAGGATGGTGAACCGGTCCGTATCGATGAACTCCAGCAGCGACTGGCCCTGGTCGTTGAACAGGCGTTCCCGCCGGACCGCGACGGTGACCGCCTCGCACCCGGAGGCCTCCAGCGCGTCGCGCATGGTGGGCATGTCGGCGTATTTCCCGGTCCCGGTGATCAGGCGAGAGCGGAGGGTCCGCCCGCCGACCTCCAGGGGGCTCAGCCCGGGCTCGTCGCCCGCTGCGGAGCGGGTTCCAGGCCCGGTCGTCTCGGTTCCGGCGGTGGTCGTGCTCATGCATCACACTAGCCCGGTTTCCGGGGGTTCGTACCCCCCGGTTTGCAGGAGATTTTGGGCCCGCAACGCCGATGTTCTGGGACGGGAATCTGAGCACAAAACTTTCCGCTCCCGCCCGGAGGCCCGGCATTGAGAACACCCCATCCGCGCGTTAGCATCACCCCAACGGGCGAGGTTCGTCCGTGGCACAGGGAGCCGGCGTGAACGACTGGGCAGACGCCGAACAACACGTCGAACGGGCCCACGACGCGTACGACGCGGGGCGGTGGGACGAGGCGGAGTCCGAACTCCGTCGGGCGCTGTCCCTCAACCCCTACCAGCCCGAGTGGCACTTCAACCTTGGCCTCACCCTCGAGGCCGCCGGGCGGACCGCCGAGGCGGCCCAGTCCTTCTCCAAGGCGTTCCAACTCCGTGAAGAGGACGGCCAGCCCGACCTGCAGGCCGCCCTGCTCGCCGGGGTGAACCTGGTCCGGGCCGGGCGACCGACCGAGGGCCTGGAGTGGCTGGAGCGGGCCGAGCACGTCGAGCCCGGCTCGTCGGACGTCGCGGCCCAGCGGGTGCTGGCGCTGGCGGACCTGGGGCGTCACGAGGACGCGGAGGACGCGTTCTACCTCGCCCTGGAGCACAACTCAGAGAACGCCGAGCTCTACGCCGCGATGGCCGAGAGCCTGATGTCGCGTCGCCTGCACGACAAGGCGGTGTGGTGCCTGCGTGAGGCGGCCCGGATCGACCCGACGCTCCCGCGTGTGCAGGCCCGCCTGGCCGAGGCCTACGCCGCGACGGGGCGGCTCGAGCGTGCCCGCCAGCTCTACCTGCGTGAGCTGCGTCAGGACCCGGGGGACGTGGACACCCTGCTCGACCTGGGCGACCTGCTCGTCGAGATGCGCCGGCTGGAGGAGGCCTCCGAGAAGTTCCGACGCGTGCTGGAGATCGAGCCGGACCACCCGGACGCTCACTTCGCGCTCGGCGAGCTCGCGGAGCGCCGCGGGCAGCCCGAGGAGGCGATGGCCGAGTACGCCGTGGTCCTGCGACTGGACGGGGCGGCATCGTCGGCCCGTCGTCGTCTCGCGGCCCTGCTGATCGATCGCGGTCGCGAGGAGGACCTGATCCGCGTGAAGGACCTGCTGCGCCGCGAGGCGCGCGAGCAGCGCCTGCTGGCCGAGCTGGTCCAGACCGAGGACGCGTCCGACCTGGGGCGTCTGCTGCTGCAGGCGGGGCTGGCGGTCGAGGCCGCGGTCGTCTTCCGGGATGTGCTGAAGCGTCGCCCCGGCGACCACACGGCCCACCACCACCTCGCGGTGGCGCTGTTCGAGTCCGGCGATGTGTCGGGCGGCCTGGAGCAGGCCCGCCAGGCGCTGGTCTTCCAGCCCCGGTTCGTGCCCGCGATGTACAACATCGCGGTCGCGCACATGCGTCAGCGAGAGTGGACGCGGGCCGCCTACTGGGTCAAGCGGGCCTCTCGCATCGAGCCCGACGACCACGCCCTGCGTCGTCTGCGCCTGCGTCTGCGTCTGCACGCGATGGCCTGGGCCGGACGCGTCGTCGTCCGCCTCGGCGTCCACACCGCGCGTCGTGTGTGGGGCGCGACCGCCGGGCGTCCGATTCGTACTCGCTAACCGACGGCCCTTGTGCGCACACTCTCGCCAGTGTGCGCCTGTCGCTCTGCATGTTCCACGTGGAACATCACCCCCCGAATCGAGTCCCGCCGGCGCCCAGGTCCAGCCCCGCGGAGTCGCGCAGCCCGAAGGGTCTGAGCACGAACCCGAACGAGGTCTCGCCCCGGATGTTGTTGTAGTTGAGGGTCAGGCCGAGGGTGCCGATCGGGAAGCTGCGGTACAGCCGGGCCGAGACGCTGCGGAAGTCGCTGCGGTCCACGTCGTAGGTGGTGTTGAGGCTGGCGCGGTACTTGTCGGTGAGGCGGTAGTTGGCGTTCCAGCCGGCGTAGGTGGCGTCCTGGGTCTCGAGGAAGCGGACGTCCAGGCCGGTGGAGAACCGGTCGGTGTGCTGCACGCGGGCGCCGACGGAGGAGCGGTCGTGCGAGCGCTCGTCGAAGTCGTAGATGGTCTCGCCGGCGAGTGTGACGATCTCGGTGACCTGCCAGGCCGCGGCGACGCGCGCGAACTCGCCCGGGCGTGAGAGCTCGGGCCTCGGGTCGTAGTAGCGGGCGATCGGGTCGTCGCGGTCGGCCTCGTCGTCGGACCAGACGTACTCGGCGTCGAGCACGAAGACGTCCACGGAGCGCCAGCGCCCGGCCCCGCCTCGCTTGGTCTGCCACGTCTGGTCGAGGCCGACGCGGACGATGGAGCCGGAGGCGAGGTTCTCGACGTCGTCGTCGTAGACGGGCAGGTCGGTGCGGTCGATCGAGCTCTCGGCGACCCAGTAGGTCAGCGCGGGCTCGACGATGTGGCGGGTGCGGTGCAGGTCGAACAGGCGCGAGTCGATCGAGTTGTTGATGGTGTGGAACTCGCTCGCCAGGCGCACGCCCGCGGCGCCCCACACGCGTGTGCGGTCGTCCTCCTGCGGGCTGAAGCCCTCGAAGTCGGAGTCCCAGGCGGTGAAGCGTCCGACGCCGAAGGGGGTGACGTTGAGCGGTCCGAGGGCGAAGGGGGCGGCGATCTCGTGGCGTGTGTCGAACCGGTTGACGAGCTCCTCGTTGAGCCCGCTGGCCCGGAGGACGTCGCCCAGCGACTGATCGGCGGTGGTGCCGAAGGCCGCGAGGGCGTCGGCGTCGGTCAGGAACCCGTACCCGCGTGCGTCCTCCTCGCTGAACCGGAGGCGCAGGTGGGAGTAGGTGGCGTGCCAGGTATGCGTGAAGGCGCCGGGGAGTGTGCGGCTGAACAGGTCGGAGGCGGTCTGCGAGACGGTGAGCTCGGGGAGCTTGTCCACGCTGTAGCCGGGGGTCTGCAGCAGGCTCTGGTTCGGCAGGAACCCCATCGAGGAGGCCCGGATCTCTCCGGCGAGCACGGTCTGCCCGTCGGTGCGCTGGGCCTGGAGGCGGTTGGTGAGATCGTCGCCGTCGGAGATGACGTCGGGGAAGTAGTTCTCCAGCAGGAGCGGGTCGGAGACGTGGGCGCCCTGCATCCTGACCCGCCAGTTGTCGGACGGGCGGATCATGTTCGAGAACGCGGCGTAGCCGCGGAACGAGTCGCGAGCGTCGATGTCGCGTCCGTTGGGTGAGACGTCGGTGCCCCGGTCGTCGGGCAGGGCGTAGAGGAAGAGGGAGCCGTCGGCGTTGGGGCGGTCCCAGTCGAGGCCCAGGCCGAGCCCGAGGCCGGCGTCCTCGTAGTAGTCGATGAGGAGGTCGGCGTCGAAGTCGTCGGGGGGCTCGAGCCCGAGCAGGGCGTAGGCGTTCCAGCGGGTCTGCACGCCGGCGCCGCGCTTGTTCGAGTCGGTGAAGCGGATGTCGCGCAGCGGGAAGTTCTCGGGGTCGCCCCGGAAGCGGGGGAACCACAGGAAGGGGACATTCTGGCCGCGCAGGGTGATGCTCCGGGCGTCCACGACCGCCCGTCCGCCAACGACCACGCCGTTGCGGTCCTGCGGATTGACGCGGACGGTGAGGTCGCGTGCGCCGACGGAGAAGTGGGGCTTGAAGAAGGCGGTGTTGGCCAGCGAGGCGTTGCCCGCGGAGAACTGGTCGGCGGCCTCCTGTCGCAGGGCGTCGGCCCGGACGTACAGGGGCATGCCGCTGGTCAGCTCGGTGGTCCAGAAGACCGCGTCGAGGATGATGGCCCGCGAGGAGGCGACGTCGTAGTACAGACGCGGGGACTTGAGGGTGTAGGACCCGTCGGTCGCGGTCACGGACCCTTCGAGGTAGAGGCCGATGACGTCCTCGGCGTCCACGCTCGAGATGGTCTCGGCGAGCGGGCCGGGCTTGAGGAAGGCCACGGCCCGGTCGGCGGTGAGCTCGAGCGAGCGCCCGCGTCGGGCGTCGGTGTAGTTGGCGACGACGCCGCCGGTCAGGGTGACGGCATTGGCGTCGGTGGAGAGCCCGTCGGGGTCCGCGGCCCGCAGGGTGGCCCGCTCGCCGACGGAGAAGTAGAACGTGCCGCGTGAGGGGAATATGGGCGAGGCTTCGGCGGCTTCGCGCGGGTCGCGCGGGCCGTCACGCCCCTTGTTCGCGGTTGCGATGACGGGCGGGTCGGGCAGGTCGATCGGCGTGAGCGTGGTGGGGGGCTGGGCCAGCCCGGCGACGACTGCGAGACGCTGCGAGAAGTCGGTCTCGGCCCGATCGAGGAAGGCCAGCAGGTCACGCTGCGCGTTCTGGTTGGTGGGGGGCTCGACGACGCGGACGTCGGTCCGCAGCGCCACCGGCTCGGTGGCGGTGATGACGCCCTCGACGGGCAGCCATTCGGCGTTCACACCGACCGCGGCGGCCGCCTGGGGCGTCGAGGCGTTCTGCAGCACCGCGTAGACCTGGTATGTCGGGCGTGCGTCCGGCGAGCCGGGCAGGCGCTGCAGCCAGACCGCGGCGCGCCGGGCCCGGAACTCGTACGAGCCGATGACGAGGCGGGCGTCGCCGTCGAGGATGAGTCGGTGCGTGGTCGTGGCGCCCTGCGCCGTGGCTGGATTGGACCAGGCCCAGGATCGTGCCCCGGCGAGTTCCAGCACGCCCTCGACGGGTGTGATGGGCAGGGCGATGTCGTCGAACCCGGCGGGGTCCACCAGCGTGACGGGGGCCGCCTCGGGCTGCTCGAACGACTGGATGGTGTTGGGCGTGGTGGCGGGTGCGTCGCTCGGCAACTGCCCCGTTTCGGGGAGGCAGATGGCGGACCCGGCGGTCACGGTGAGCGCGGCTGTGAGGGCGATTCGAGGGGCGTTGTAACGGTGGTGCGGCATCCTGCCTCCGTGCGGGTGGGTGCAGGGTAGAGCGCGGCGGTCGATCGCACAAGGCGGCCCGGGTGATGTGCGCAAGATGCTGGAGTGCGGGCTCACTCTTTGGTACGATTCGGGTGTCGAATGCTCGCGCTCGTGGGGTCACGAAGGGAGCGACTCATGTTGCCTTTGAATCGCGTAATCGGGTCTTTGGCGGGGACGCTGCTGGTGTCCGTGTCGCTGGGGCAGTCGTTCAACGTGGACTTCTCGACCGGGATTCACTCGGAAGGGTTTGGCGTGCCGAGTGCCGCGTTCGGGGGCGCGGCGAACCAGCCGGGCTTCTGGACCGAGTTCAGCACCGACGTGGACGGCCCGGTCGCCGCGATGGGGCTCGACGGGCAGGCGAGCGGCGTGAGCATGTTCCTGGTTGCGCCCACCACCGTGCTGAGCCTGAACGACCCGGGGACGAGCGGGGACGTCGAGGCGTTGCTGGACGATTCGATCTTCGGATTCGGCGACGTCGTCGGCACCATCACCCTCAGCGGGCTGGCCAACGGCGACTATCGCGTGATCGTGTACGGCTTCGCGGGCGGGCAGCCGCAGGAGCAGACGCTGTTCATGATCGGGAGCGAGTCGGGCGTGAGCGGGGGGGCATGGAACGGCTCGTTCCGGGCGGGCGTGACCCACGTGGACCTGATCGTGGAGGTGACGGATGGGACGATGACGATCGAGGCCGTGGGAGGGGTGTGGGGACAGAGCGGCTACCTCAACGGCTTCCAGTTGACGCACCTGGACGGGTGCTCGATCGACTTCACGGGCGACGGGCTGCTGGACAACGGCGATATCGCGGCGTTCGTGGCGGCGTTCCTGGCCGGGGACCTGAGCGCGGACCTCTCCGGTGACGGGATCCTGGACACGGGCGATATCACGTCGTTCGTGCAGGCGTTCCTGGCGGGGTGCTGAGGGATTGAAAGCGTGTGCGCGATGCGTGCTTCGCCCTGCGGGTCGAAGCACGGCACCGGGCGGGGCACCGGGCACGGGCGATGATGGGAAGCCGTTGTCCATCCGCGTGGCCCGTCGCTGACGCTCCGGGCTCAAATCGGAGTGGGCGGTTCGGCTCAGGGGTGGGCGGTTTGGCTTATGGCGCGACGGAGGGGTGCTCGGGCGGGTCCTTGACGCCGTTGTCCTGGGCCTGGGCGCCGCGGACCTCGCCGGGGGCGTGGTGGTCGGCGCGCCAGGACTCGGGGTAGTGGGGGTCGTCGATCGCGAGGGCTTCCCTGGTCGGGAACATGGGGCGGAAGGTGTCGCACATCACGGCGAGCTCGTCGGTGAAGGTCTTGCCGAGGGAGGCCTCGACGGTGCCCGGGTGCGGGCCGTGGGGGATGCCCTGGGGGTGGACGGAGATGGAGCCGGACTCGATGCCGCGCCGGGCCTTGTAGTTGCCCTCGACGTAGTACATGATCTCGTCGGAGTCGATGTTGGAGTGGTTGTAGGGGACGGGGATGGCCTCGGGGTGGAAGTCGAGCATGCGCGGACAGAAGGAGCAGATGACGAAGTTGTGGCCCTCGAAGGTCTGGTGGATCGGGGGCGGCATGTGCAGCTTGCCGGTGATGGGGGCGAATTCGTTGATGCTGAAGGCGTAGGGGTAGTAGCAGCCGTCCCAGCCGACGACGTCGAGCGGGTGGTAGGGGTAGACGTACGAGTGGACGGTGTCGCGGGCCTTGATGCGGACCTCGAAGTCGCCGGACTCGTGGTAGAACAGCGGGTACCGCTCGGACTCGGTGGGGATGCGCAGGTCGCGCTCGCAGTAGGGGGCGTGCTCGAGGAACTGGCTGGTCTGCTTGGAGAGGTAGCGGGGCGGGGGGGCGATGTGCGAGGCGTTGCAGGTCTCGAAGGCGACGAACTTGCCGAAGGGCATGTCGTCCTTGGCGTAGCCGCCGTACTCCTCGTTGTCGCTGCCGTCGTCGGGACGCTCGTTGAAGACGAGTCGGTAGATGGTGCCCTTGGGGATGACGAGGTAGTCCTTCTTGACGAACTCGACGGCGCCGAACATGGTGTAGAGCACGCCGGAGCCGTAGTGGACGAAGAGGCACTCGTCGCCCTGGCCGTTCTTGAAGTGGTAGTCCATGGCCTCGGCGGGCTGGCAGACGGCCATCTCGACGTCGGTGTTGCCGAAGAGGACGACGCGTCCGGTGACGGGGTCGCCGTGCTTCTGGACGTCCTGCGTCTTGAGGTGGCGCATGCGCATGACGTCCTGCTCGACGTACTCGGGCTTGGTCTTGTAGAGGGGTTTCCAGCCGGCGACCTGGGTCGGCGGGTGGATGTGGTAGAGGGTGGAGGTGGGGCCGACGAAGCCCTCGGTGCCGAAGAGCTCCTCGGAGTACAGGGCGCCGTCGGGGCGGCGGAACTGGATGTGTCGCTTGGCGGGGAGCTTGCCGAGCCTGGTGTAATACGGCATGGTCGCGGGTCCGGTCTTCCCCGCGCCCGGGTCTGGCGGCCGCTCACGTGGGCTCTTCCGTACGCCCCTCGTGGGTGGGCCTCGGCGGGCGGGGGAGGGCGTGAATCTATCGAAATCCCTCGCCGAAAGTATAGGGGAGCGGGGGCTCCGGGCGTGGATCAGTCGGGCTTGGGGACGGTGTAGAAGACCTGGCAGGCGTGCAGGCGGGAGCTCTGCAGGGCCCACTGCCCGACAGTCGGGAGGACGGTGATGGTGTAGGCGTACTGGGTGTTGTCGATGACGAAGGGGGAGAAGAGGCGGTCCTGGGTGGCCTGGATGATCTGCATGTCGAAGCTCACGCCCGAGGTCTCGAAGCTGGCGAGTGTGGAGATGGAGGCGAGGGTGGGGTCGGCGATGGTCTGGCGCCGGACGACGACGCCGTAGTCGGATGCGACCGAATCGAAGAAGAAGATCCTGACGTTGGTGACGATCGCGCCCTGCGGGAGGCGGATCTGAGTGGCGACCTCGTCGCGGTCCGAGGCGTTGCCGTAGAACTCCTGCACCGCCCAGGTGCCCGCAAACATGGCGTGGAACTCGATGGGGTGGATGGTGAGGATGCGCTCCTGCGGGTCGGCGTAGCTGAAGTCGTCGGCCCGGGCGTAGCCCTGCGCGGTGAGGTTGCCGGAGGAATCGACCGCGAGCTGCTCGCCGTCGATGTCGAGACGCCAGACCTGCTCGGCCGGCTCGGTCCAGGTGAACGCGGAGGTGACGCCGCCCGAGGCGTAGGCGTAGTAGGGGCGTGCGAGCGGGTCGGTGGTGTTGACGGTGAGGCCGCCGAGGGTCTGGGTGGGGACGGGGGCGTCGAGGGTGAGGTAGTCCCCCTCGTTGACGGGGAACTCGCGGTTGAGCATGAGGCGTGCGGGGAGGAGCGTGTTGTGGAGGAGGGTGCCGTAGGTCGGGTCGTTGAGGGTGAAGACCGGGTGGTTGAGCGACTCGACGGCGAGCGGGGCCGGCGTGATGGGCTGCCTGGGGGTGAGGGTCTCGAAGGCGAGCGAGCCCGCGTCGGCGACCATGGTTTCGAGGTAGACCGTTGCCGGCGTGCCGGCCCAGGCACCGGGCCCGAAATCGAGCTGCACGCTGAAGAGGCCGTCGGCGACCGGGACGGCGAGGAGAGCGGCGTCGGCGCCGATCTGTTCGCCGGCGATCGGATCGTCGTACAGGCGGAAGGTCATGTCGTAGTCGCCGTTGGCGGGGGCGCCCTCCACGCCGAGCGAGCCCTGGTAGGTGACGGGCTGGGCGAGCGCGGGCGTGCTGACGGCGATGGACGCGACGAGTGCGGCGAGCGGGCGCATGAGAACTCCCTCCGATCTGGATCGACACACGGGAACCGGCAGGATGACACCGTTCAGAGCGTGCGTCGTGCGATGGACTCACGCCGAGTGCGGGACACTCGGCGGGAATTCGATCAGTCCGCTTCCGTGGTGGTGTAGGTGATGACCATGCCACGGAGGGAGAGGGAGTTGTTCCCGGGCCAGTTGCTGGAGAAGGCCCGCGCGTAATAGAAGTACGAGGTGTTGTCGATGGGGTTGAGGTTGATGGTGCTGTCGGTGGTGCTTCGCAGGTTCGAGACAGCGCCCGACGGGAGGATCGCAGCGAGGTCTTCATGGCTGCCAAAGGTCAGGGCTGAGCGACGGAGGCGGAGCGTCATGTCCGAGGCGGAGTTGTCGGTGTAGTAGGCGGTGAACGAGGTGACGATCGCGCCCTGGGGCAGGTGGACGGGTGCAGAGATCCCGCCGAATCCGGTGGTGGTCATGAAGACCTCGCCGCCACCGAGAATATTCTGGACCTGGTCGTTCGGCTCCTCCGGGTGGAAGTCCGCGGGGCCGAGGGTCAGGACGTGCGTCTTGGGCTGGTCGAAGACGAAGGCCTCGGCTTCCATCGCGCCCGTGGCGGTGGCGTTGCCCGTGTCGCCGCTGACCCGGAAGACATCCCCGCCATCGACGTACAGGACCCACTCGTTGGCGGCCGGGAAGTAGTAGTGGTACGCGCCGAAGTACGAAGGGGTCTCTTGGATGAAGTAGCCGTAGAACGGGATCGAGTCGTCGGAATCGACCGAGATGTTCATCCCCTGGAATCCCGTGGAGGCCCCGCGGATGCCGAAGATTTCGTTGGTATTGAGGCGGTAAGTCCGGTTGACGAGCGCGTAGTCGTCGCCGTCGCCGAAGCTGATGGAGGACGAGTTGGGTCGCTGCCAGGGCTCGCTGAGATCGACCGCGGCGAACGGGGTCGCGGTCATGAACTGGCGTGGGAGCGGCGTGTAGGCGCCGCCGCCGGTCGGACGGACGGCGATCTCCAGCCACCGCGTGGCGGTGGTGAGCGTGTTGGGCGGGAAGTCGATCTGTGTGGTGAAGAGGCCGTCGGTGACCTGGACGGCGAGGTTGGTTTCGATGGCGGTCGGGGTGCCGCCGAGTTCGGTGGTGTGGAGCGAGAATCTGACGTCGTAGAGCCCGTCGGCCGGGCCGCCGCTGTCGTCGAGCACCCCCTGGTACGTGACCGGCTGGGCCAGCGCGGGGGCGAGGAACAGGCAGATCGCTACGGCGGCGCTGAATCGCATGAGGAGGCTCCCTTTGTCCGCAGTCTAACGCGAACGGGAGAACCGATGGAAAAGAAATTGGCTTCGGCTTCACGCCGTGCGGGCCGACTCGACCTCACGCTCGATCGCGCCGACCAGCGTGTGCAGCAGCAGCATGTGCAGCTCCTGGATGCGGTCGGCGGTCTCGCCCGGGACGATCAGCTCGGCGTCGCCCTGCCCGCGGGCCCTGCCCCCGCCCTTGCCCAGGAAGGTGACCGTGCGGGCGCCCGCGGCCTTGGCGGCGCGGACGGCGCGGAGGATGTTCTCCGAGTTGCCCGAGGTCGTCAGCGCGATCAGCGTGTCGCCGGGGCGGGCCAGCCCGATGACCCAGCGCTCGAACACGCCCTCGTACCCGTAGTCGTTGGCGGTGCAGGTGATGTGCCCGGGGTCGGCGCAGGCGATGGCCGGGATGGGCGGGCGGTCGTCGCGGTAGCGCCCGGTCAATTCCTCGCAGAAGTGCATCGCGTCGCAGCACGAGCCCCCGTTGCCGATCGCGAGGATCTTCCCGCCCGAGGCCACGGACTGGCCGATGTGGGCCGCCTCGGCGGCGATGGTCGCGCTGATAGCCGGCTCGGCTCGCAGGGCCTCGAGCACGCGGGCGGCGGTGTCCAGCTCGCTCTGGATGGTGTCGCGCTGGGTCATGGGCAGCTCACCCGCCCCCGACCAGAGTCACGATCTCGACCACGTCGCCGTCCCGCAGGACGTGACGCTCGCGGGTGGACCGCGGGACGACGCTCTTGTTGACCTCGGCGGCGCACACGGCGTCGTTCAGGCCGAGCTCGGCGATCAGGTCCTGCACGCTGGCGTGGTCTGGGAGCTCGCGGGTCTCACCGTTGACGGTCAGGGTCATGCGTAAGTGTAGGGACGAGCCGGCAGCGAGTGGGCGTGCGGGCCGGTCAGTGGGCCTCGACCGCGGCCCGGGAGGGAAGCCCGAACTTCGAGAGGATCGTGACCGTGGGACGCACCTCGTCGGTGGTGGGGGAGCCGGGCAGCGCGTCGATCGCTTCCTTGGCGGTGGCGTACCCCGCGAAGGGGTCGAGCCCGGCCTCGATCCACTGGTCCCAGGCCCGGTCGGCACGCTTCATGAGGCGTGAGGCGCGGATGCGCGGCTCCGCGGCGTCGAGCCCGGTCAGCATGGTGTACGCCAGCGAGACGATGGAACGGATCTCGTCGCGGATCAGCAGGTCGTTGGCGGGCTGCAGCCCGTCGCGCAGTCGCTGCAATCCGTACAGCTCGATGTAGAGCGAGCCGCGCCGATCGACCTGGATCTCATCGGACGTGAGCGGCCCGTGGGAGAGGCCGTGCGCGTGCGCCTCGTGCACGGCGTCGAGCAGGTGGGCGATCCCGCAGGAGACCTCGGCGGGCGTGAGCGGCCCGCCGCGCAGCTCGGTCAGGTCGGAGAGCAGGACGAGGCCCTCGTGGTTGCCGGTGAAGGGCGTGGAGATCCAGAGCCTGTGATCGGGCCCGAGGGAGAAGGTGTCGATGTCGAGCACGTGCGGGTGCCGGAAGGCCGCGAGCCGTTCCACGGCGGCGACGAGTCGCCTGCGTTCGGAGGTCTCGTCGGGGAGCTCGATGCCGTGGAGGGTGATGTTGAGGTTGGTGTGCTCGTCGATAGCGAGGAATCGCTGTGCGTGCACCGAGGGCCGGAGCGCTCTGACGATCTTGAAGTGGCCGAGTTGTGAGAGGGGGGTGGTGCGGGGCATTGTCTGAATGGAGTGGGCCGCGTTGGTGTTGGAGGGCAGAACGCCATGTGGTCGCGGGGGTTGTGGTGCGGATTGTACCCCCGTTTGGCGGCGAGTGATGCGGTGAGAACGGTATCGGTGAACTGTGTGTGAAGGCATGACAAGACCCGTCGAAACCAAACAAAGCACGACCCGATTTGTTAGGGCATGCGGCTTGTGCTATGAGCAGGTTAAGAAACCTCTTTTTCAAGCGTAGAAATGGGGCAAATTCCTCACCCGTACGAGAAATATTCAGATTTTGCTTGCCGTACAAGTGAACTTGGTTATATTGCCGTCTTGAGTTGGCCCTCGGTCGAGGGAGGAGAGTGTGCCCGCTCAGCATTTCGTCGTTCGTCCCGCTCGGTATCCGGTTGTGGATCGGAATCAAACGGTGTGTCGTTACTCGACAGCCGAGCGGGCGAGTTTGTCCCGAAGTCTCGTGGGCAGTTGAAAGAGAGAAGAGGAATATGAAGAACTCGACCAAGACCAGCCTGTTCGGCGGCGCGCTCATGGCGGCGGGCCTCTCGGCTCAGGCACAGACGTTCATCTATGCGGACACCGACACCTCCGGGACGTACTCGTCCTTCGCCTATTCCGCGGCGTACGGCGGCTACGTCGATGTGGCGTACCGTCCCGCGGCATTGGACACCTTGAGCTACGGATACTCCGCCTACTTCGGCGGAACCACGATGAGCACCTCCCAGACCGCCGGCGAGATGCGCTCGGAGGCGCAGTGGGACGGCTACGGGCTCCTGGGCTACGGCTACGGCACCAACGTGATGCAGCAGTACTTCCAGGTCTCCGCCGACGCCACCCTGCTCATCGAGTGGGATGTCTCCGGCACCGACGGCTACACCGGGCTGGGCGTCTTCGAGGACGTGTCCGGTTCCACGGTCTTCGCCTGGAGCCCGCTCGCGGGTGACTCCCTCACCGGCTCGGCCTTGGTTGCCGTGCAGGCCGGCGTGGATTACGGCCTGGTGTTCGGCATGCAGGACATCTTCTCGTCCGGCTTCGGTCCGTACATCTACACCAGCACCGACACGCAGTTCATCAGCGTCACGGTCGTTCCGACGCCGGGTGCGGCTGGTGTGCTGGGTCTCGGCGGGCTGCTCGCTGCCCGTCGCCGGCGTGGGTAATGCCCCCGATCTCGACTCGGGAATCTGAGTAGTATCGAACGCCCCGGTTGACGTGACCGGGGCGTTCGCTTATTTCCTGACGCAGGGAGGTTGCGGGATGGGCCCGAATCAGGAACGCCGAGCCGGGACCGAGGGTCTGCTCCGCGCCGCGGGGGCGGTCCCCGGCGGCCCGCGTGGGCCCGCGGGCGACGGGCCGGTCCCGAAGCGGGTCCGAGCGGTCCGGACGGTCCGGGGGCTGCTGGCCGAGCAGAAGCACCAGGACGCGGTCGAGGCCATCGGGGGCCTGTCGCCCAAGCTCCAGGCCGATCCCGAGATCCTGTACCTGCACGCGTTGGCGATGGAGTGCCTGCGGAAGTTCCGGGAGGCGATCCGGCTCGCGGAGCGGTCGATGGAAGCCCTGCCCAACCACGAGTGCTCGCTGCTGCTGGCGCGGTGCTGTCGCGTGTCCGGCCAGACCGACCGGGCGCTGCGTTGGTGCGACCGGGCGGAGGAGATGTCCGCGAACAGCGAGGTGGTGTCGTTCATCCGGGCGGGGGTGCTGGAAGAGGCGGGGCGGTTCGCCGAGGCGACGGAGGTGCTCGAGCCGATCGCGACGAAGTACGCGGATCGTGCGGGCGACATGCCGATGGGGCTGCGGCTGGAGTGGTCCAAGCTGCTGGTGCAGAACAAGCGGTTCGGCGAGGCCGTCGAGCTGATCGACGGGACCCTGGCCAAGGCCGACCTGCCCGAGGAGGCTCGCTCGCAGCAGCTCTACCTGCGAGCCAAGGCGCAGGATCGCATGGGCGCGTACACGGATTCGTGGGCGAGCGCGGCGGAGGCGAACCGCATCGGGATGCTCGAGTTCGACCCGGAGCTGTACGAGCAGCAGGTCTCGGCGCTGATCGAGAACTGGTCGGGCGAGCTGATGGAGCGTTTCCCGGTGAGCGAGTGCGACAGCGAGCTCCCCGTCTTCGTGGCGGGCATGCCCCGAAGCGGGACGAGCCTGATCGACCAGATCATCGACGCGCACCCGAAGGCGTCGGGCGTGGGGGAGCTGAACACGGTGGAGCGGTTCGCGATGGAGCTGAGCCGCGCGTACGACCCGGAGCTGGAGCCGCCGGCGTGCTTCGGCAGGTACGACGCGCCGCGCTGGACCAGGGCGGCGCGGGACTACGTGCGGGAGCTGGAAAAGCTGGCGGGCCAGGGCGTGGAGCGGGTCGTGAACAAGGCTCTGGGCAACAACAAGCTGGTGGGGATGATCGCACGTCTGTTCCCGAAGACCCGGATCATCCACGCGATCCGCGATCCGCGCGACGTGGGCATCAGCTGCTTCATGGGCGGCTTCAACAACCGGCTGCACCCGTGGACGACGCGCATCGAGTGGGCGTCGGGGGCGTGGGCCCAGTCGCGCCGCATGATGGAGCACTGGAAGGCGACGCTGGACGTGCCGATTCTTGAGGTCCGCTACGAGGAACTGGTTCGCGACCCGGAGACGCAGTTCCCGCGGATCATCGAGTTCCTGGGGCTGGAGTGGGACGACGCCTGCCGCGAGTTCTACAAGAGCCGGCGGACGGTGCGGACGCTCAGCTACGACCAGGTGAACCGCCCGATCTACACGAGTTCGGCGGGCCGGCACGCGAACTACGCCGAGTGCATCTCGGGCGTGGACTTCCCCGAGTACTGAGCCGCGAGACGTTCATCGCGCCGGAATGCGCCCGGGTTCTGCTGGATCGAGCCCATTCGCCTGATCAGCAACTCGTCAATCGGTGCGTCTGGAACCGCGAGGTCAGCAGCCGGCGAGGAACGCCGCGACGAAGGCGCTGATGTCGCCGTTGTCGATCACGCCGTCGGGGTTGAAGTCCGCCGCGAGGTCCTGGGCCAGGAAGAGCGTGACGAAGGCCTGCACGTCGCCGAGGTCCAGCACGCCGTCGCCGGTGATCTCGGCGGGGCAGGGCGAGGTGATCGCGACGTTGTCGAGCCCCGCGGCGTCGGCCCCGACGCGGAACTCGCCCCGGATCAGCAGCCCGGTGACGTCGGCCAGCACGCCCCGGATGGTGGCCTCGTCGGCGGGCTCGCCGCTGACCGAGCCGAGACGCCAGTCGCCCGCGACGTCGAGCGTGACGGCGAAGCTCGTCCACTCACCCCCGGGCGCCGTGCCGTAGTTCTTCACCAGCGTCTGGCCCGCCCCCTCGATCAGCACGTCCGGCTGGTTGGTCACGGTGCCGATCGAGCCGGTCTGGATGAGGTCGTAGGACAGGGTCTGCCCGTACCGGTCGGAGAGGTTGCCCAAGTAGGACGCCGGGGCCTCGAACCGCCAGTACTGCCCGCTGCCGATGTCCACGGCGTGCACGTGCCCGCCCGGGTTCCCGCCCGTCGCACGCCACTCGAAGTTGCGGGCATCGAGATCGGTGGACCAGCCCTCGGCGTCGGCGTCGAAGGTCGAGGCGATCGGCTGGGCGAACGAGACCGTCGCGGCAAGAGCGCTCAAGGTCAGGCAGCTGAGTGTGTGCGGAAGCATCCGCTCAGTGTACCTGTGATGCGGGCGAACCACAACAAACTTCATGTGACTGCACCGGTCGCTCGGTTGTGCCTCAGCACCCCGCGAGGAACGCTGCAACGAAGGCGCTGATGTCGCCGTTGTCGAGGATGCCGTCGGCGTTGAAATCCGCGGCCGAGTCGCCCGCAAGGAAGCGCGTCACAAAGGCACCGATGTCGCCGTTGTCGAGGATGCCGTCGTTGTTGGTGTCGGCGGGGCAGGGCGGGATGTCGTCGGCGGGGTCGAACGGGTTGGTGCCGTCGAGGATCTCCTGGCCGTCGCTCGTGCCGCCTTCGTCGGTGTCGCGCCTGGATGGGTCGGTGCCGTAGGTGTTGACCTCGTCACCGTTCGTCAGCCCGTCGCCGTCGGAGTCTTCGTCGTAGTCGCTGGTGCCGTCGCCGTCGGTGTCGGGGTTGAGCGGGTCGGTGCCGGTGCCAACAAAGCTGACCTCCGCCCAGTCGCTGAGCCCGTCACCGTCGGTGTCGGGGTTGAGCGGGTCGGTGCCGTGCACGAGCAGCTCATCGCCGTCGTCGAGCCCGTCGAAGTCAGTATCGGGGAGCAGTGGCCCCGTGAAGTAGACAGTGTCCTCTTCCCAGTCGGTCAGCCCGTCAAAGTCCGAGTCCGGGTTGAGCGGATCGGTGGGGAAGGGGATGCGATTGATCTCCTCTCCATCGCTGAGCCCGTCGCCGTCGGTGTCCGGGTCGAGCGGGTCGGTGCTTGAGAGGAAGAGCTCGTACCAGTCGTCGAGCGCGTCGCCGTCGGTGTCCGGGTTGAGCGGGTCGGTGCCCCAGACGTTGACCTCGCCGCCGTCGGCGAGCCCTTCGCCGTCGGTGTCGTACGCGTTGGGGTTGGTGCCGTGGACAACGATCTCTGTTTGGTCGTGGAGCCCGTCATCGTCGGTGTCGCGTCTGGTTGGGTCGGTGCCGTACACGAAAATCTCGTCGCCGTTGGTGAGCCCGTCCTGGTCGAAGTCCTCGTCGTAGTCGCTCGTGCCGTCGCCGTCGGAGTCTGGGTTAGTCGGGTCGGTGTTCACGCGTACCTCGTCGCCGTCGCTGAGCCCGTCGTCGTCCATGTCGCTGTCGTTCGGATTGGTGAAGGTCACGTACAGCTCCCAGCCGTTGGAAAGTGAGTCGCCGTCGTTGTCTTCCCAATAGTCGCTGATGCCGTCGCCGTCGGTGTCCGGGTTGAGCGGGTCGGTGAGTATGAACACCAGTTCATGCCCGTCCTCGAGCCCGTCTCCGTCGGTGTCTGCCAGCGTGGGGTCGGTGCCGTAGATGTTGACCTCGCCGCCGTCGGCGAGCCCGTCGCCGTCGGTGTCGGAGTCGAGGGGGTCGGTGCCGAAGTCAAAGACCTCTTCGCCATCACCGAGCCCGTCGTTGTCGGTGTCGTAAACCAGCGGGTCGGTGCCGTAGATGTTGACCTCATCGGCGTCGGTGAGGCCGTCGCCGTCGGAGTCCTGGGCGAGCGCGGGCGCGGCGATCGCGAGTGCCGCGAGAAGCGACAGGGCCCGCACGGGGGTGATGAGGTTGGGCATTGGAGCTCCCGGCGTCGGAACGACACCTCAGGCCAGCCTACCCGACAGGCAGAGGCCCTCCGAACCAATTCCCGGAATCGGCGACATGATCACACGCCGGACCTGTGCCGTGCACCGCCTATTTCTGTCATGTGGGGCAGCCGATTGTGTTGTGTACGGTCGGTGCCTCAACACCCGAAGCGAAACGTGTCGGCAAAGGCGGCCCTGACGCCGTCGTTCAAGCAGCCGGAGTCGGTGCCGGGTCGGAGGGGGGCGTCGTGCTCAGCAACCCGCCAGGTACGCGCTCACGAAGGTCTGAATATCCGCGTTGTCGAGCACGCCGTCTGGGTTGAAATCCGCCGCGAGATCCGCGGAGAGGAAGAGCGACACGAACGCCTGCACGTCGCCGAGATCGAGCACGCCGTCCCCGGTCAGGTCGAGCGTGCACGGCGGGCTGAATAGTTCGGCCTCGAAATTATCGTGCGTGAGCGGATGGGTTTCGAACACCCCGTGATTCGAGATCTCGGACAAGACTTCGATGCTGAACGTCTGATCGGGGGTCTGAAACAGTCCTGAATACCGGGAGCTGGTGAAATCGATGATGCTGAAGCCGCGTCCGTCTTCGATGCGGAGCTCTAACTGTTCGGCGTCCCACATGAATCCGACACGCCCGGAGCTGTGGGTGACAGCGGGGGCACGCCCGTCGTAACGCACCGCGCCGTCGAACTGGATCAGGGTGCGGTAGCGACGGTCAAGGTCGATGTTGAACTCGTACGGGCCGGAGTACAGCTCGAGTCCGATGAGGGCTCTCCGCGGCAGCCCGTTCGGGTCGTCAAGGGTGATGGCCAGACCCGCCAGCGCATACTGCTCTTGCAGGATCGGGTTGAACGCGGTGTCGGTTTCGAACGGGACGCCCACATCGACCCAGACATTGAACGACTGATCCACGCGCGGGCGTGCCGCCACGTGCACGAACGACTCGGTGTGCACGCCGCCGAGTCCGGTCCCGGCGGAGTCGATCTGCAGCTCCCCGCCGGACTGGAAAGAGTACATCCAGTCCGCGTCTGCGCCGCGCTCGAAATGGCTGTCGAGATCGCCCGAAAAGTCGTACGCATACTGCTGGGCGATCGCGGGGGCTGCACACAAGGCGCAGGCGGCGAGAAGCGTGATCTGATTCATTGGGCCTCGTCGTGTGAGTGGGTGGGCAACCGATTCCGTGTGACGCTCATGAAATCCGCACGTGTTTGCACGGACGTCGCCTCAGCACCCGGCGAGGAACGCGCCGACGAAGGCGCTGATGTCGCCGTTGTCAACGATGCCGTCGCCGGTGAAGTCGGCCGCGGGGTCCTGGGCGAGGAAGAGCCCGATGAAGGCGCCGATATCGCCGTTGTCCACGATGCCGTCGTCGTTCACATCGGCCGGGCAGGGCGGCGGCGGGCAGTCGGGCGCAAGTGCTTGGGCCATGCCGGGCTGATTCATCGTCTGGTCGAACGACTGCACCGAGCACGTGCTGAATGTGGTGTCCGGGGTCGGGCCGGTGGTGGCGCTCATGATGTGGCCGAAGGACTGGCAGGCGTTCCCGCTGCCGTCGTGCGAGGCCCCCATGAGGTGGCCCAGCTGGTGGGCGAGGCTCATGCCGTCGAAGTCCGGACGCCCCCTGAGCGTGATGAAGCCGACGCTGCTGGGCCCGCTCATCGTTCCCATGAACGACAGCCCGAGGTTGCCGCCCTGCAGGCCGTTGCCGGTGATCAGCATGACGACGTCTCGGACCGGGTCGTTGACGGGCAGGGAGGACTGGCTCCACGCCGTGAAGTTGAGCAGCTCGTTGACCGCGTCGTAGTCGGACGCCCAGGGGTTGGGGCCGGTGGGGATGGTGGTGACGTCCACGAGCCGCAGGCGCAGCCCGGGCCCGCCCATGAACGCGGGCGTGGCCCACGGGATCTCGGCCGCCTCGAACGCCGCGCGGGCGTGGTCCTCCGCGCCCGCGCCGTACCGCTGCACCAGCTCGGAATCCAGCACGAGGTGCACCTGGATGGTGGGCTCGAAGCAGGGGAAGATTTCGGGGAAGGTCGGGTCGGAGGCGTACGCCAAGACCTCGTGCCCGTCGTAGATCCCGTCACCGTCGGTGTCCCGCACGAGCGGGAGGGTGCCGTAGAGAAAGAGCTCGTCGGAGTCGGAGAGCCCGTCCCGGTCGGTGTCTTGGTATCTCGGATCGGTGCCGTGGACGTTCATCTCGTCGTCGTTGGACAGCCCGTCGCCGTCGAAGTCGCTGGCGGGGGCCTCGTTCGTGGACGTGGTGCTGGTGATGAAGAATTCCTGGGCGATGGTGAGGCCGTCGCCGTCGAGGTCCGCCTCGCCGTCGTCGGTCCCGTCGCCGTCGGAGTCGGCCACGAGCGGGTTGAAGTTCCAGAACGGGTTGTTCAGCGCCACGGCCTCGGCGAAGTCGTTCAGGCCGTCCCCGTCGGTGTCCGGGTTGAGCGGGTTGGTGCCGTACAGCAAGACCTCGATGCCGTCGGTCAGGGTGTCGCCGTCGGTGTCCTGGTTGAGCGGGAGGGTGCCGAAGAACGCGGCCTCGTCGGCGTCGGTCAGCCCGTCGCCGTCGGTGTCCTGGGCGAGGGCGGGTGACAGCAACAGGGCGATGGCGGCAATCGCGGGCAACGTCTTCGTGATGGGCATACAGACATCCACGGTGTGGCAGCGGGAATGCGCAGCGGGACTATCCTAACGAAATCCCAGCAGCGTTAAAAGGTCCTTCACCCGGGTCGCGGGCATCCGGCATATGATGCCCTATGGGACCTGGGCTCCCTCCCACGTGGGGCGCTCGCCTGAGCCGGTTGGCTCGCCGGGAGGCCGCACACTCAACCGCCCAAGACGCTGAGGATTTGAAGTATGACGACCGCGACCACCACCGTGCCGAGCACGTCGGCCGATCCCCTTGCGCTCATCGACGTGGACCATGTCCGCTTCTACGTCGGCAACGCCAAGCAGGCGGCCTACTTCTACGCCCACACCTTCGGCTTCAACATCTCCCAGGTCGCCGACCTGACCACCGGCTCGCGCGACGAGGCCGACTACCTGCTCACCCAGGGCAACATCCGCCTGCTGCTCACCACCCCGCTCAACGACGCCCACCCCGCGGCCGAGGAGATCAAGAAGTACGGCGACGGCGTCAAAGACATCGCCCTCACCGTCGCCGACGCCACCGCCGCGTACGAGCAGGCCATCAAGAACGGCGCCGAGAGCGCCCGCGAGCCGCGCCAGATCGGCGACGAACGCGGCCTCGTCACCGTCGCCTCCATCAAGACCTACGGGCGGGCCATCCACACCTTCGTCAGCCGCACGGGCGAATACGCCCACGACAAACTGAAGAAGGGCGGCGCCTTCATGCCTGTCTTCAAGCCCATCGACAGCCCCGTCAACGACTACAACAAGGCCAACCCCTGCGGCCTGATGTACGTGGACCACTGCGTCGGCAACGTCGAAGAGGGCAAGATGAACTACTGGGTGCAGTGGTACGAGGACGTCATGGGCTTCAAGATGTTCAAGCACTTCGACGACGCCGACATCTCCACCGAGTACTCCGCCCTCATGAGCAAGGTCATGGCCAGCGGCAACCACCTCATCAAGATGCCCATCAACGAGCCCGCCGAGGGCAAGAAGAAGAGCCAGATCCAGGAGTACCTGGAGTGGCACGACATGACCCCCGGCGTCCAGCACCTCGCCCTCCGCACCGACGACGAGCTCCACTCCGTCGCCGAACTCCGCCGACGCGGCGTGGACTTCCTCAACCTCCCCGACTCCTACTACGACATCGTCTGGGACCGCGTCAACAAAACTCTCATCGAGCACGGCCACGAGCCCGTCCGCGAAGACCACGACCGCATCAAGAAACTCGGCATCCTTGTGGACGCCGACGACGAGGGCTACCTCCTCCAGCTCTTCACCAAACCCCTCCAGGACCGCCCGACCCTCTTCTTCGAGATCATCTCGAGGCACGGCTCACAGAGCTTCGGGAAGGGGAACTTCAAGGCGCTGTTCGAGGCGCTGGAGATCGAGCAGGAGCGGCGGGGGAATCTCTAAATACATACACTACCACCTCAAGGAGGTAGTAGGTGCACGAACCCGAACGGATTGTTGTCTTCGTCGGAGCTGGCTTCAGTGTCGCCGCTGGGGTGCCGGTGATGACCAACTATCTTGATGTGCTACGCGATAATCACCTTACTCCGAAAGAGGTGAGGTATTTAGATGCAATCGTTCGTGACTGTTCGTCACGAGCGAGTTTGATTCAAGGCAATGTTCGCAATCTCGAAGTGCTTGCATCGTTCCTCTCAATGATTCATTTGGCCACCCCGGGCCATCGTTTCCGAACTTCAAAGAACGAGGAGCTCGCGGCTAGCGAAGCAATCGCTTTGTTTACTGAGTTTGTCGGTCGGGTGGCGGGCAACTCATGCGATTCTCAGCATCTGCAGAACCAAAGCAGCTTGATTGGCCTATTGGCCACTGATGAGGCGCGCGAAGCTACATTTATAACAACAAACTACGATACTGTACTTGAGTTATTGGGAACATGGACTTTTCCCAACCGCCCGCGAGGCGGCCTTAGGCTTCCAGATGATGGCAGCGTTGTTGTGCATTCCGCTCCAATCAGTCGAATAACCGGCGAGACTGCGATGATCAGCCAAGAGGCTGGCTTCCAACACCCGCTACTTCTAAAACTACACGGCTCAGTGAACTGGGTCGAATCCGATGGAATCACCCACATAAACGCTAATGTTCGCCCTAAGCCGTTGTTTCAGGGGGATCGTCCGATAGATGACTCGGACGGCGTGGGCGTAACTCATCCTACTTCCCGGAAGTCAGCGGACCGGTACCTTGAATGGGCTGGTGCAACTGGCGGGGTGGAAGGGCCACCCAAGCTGATTCTGCCAACAGTTTTGAAGCCAGAGATGACTCCTTATCTTCGCAAGCATTGGGAGCTCGCGTCCGATGCGTTGATCCGTGCAGACCAGATCTGGTTTGTTGGTTACAGCTTTCCGGATACAGACAACTACATGAAGTTCTTTTTGGCAACGTGCCTCGCGGAGAATGCCAGAATCCGACACATAGCAGTAATCGATCCCAGTCGTCCGGTGTTCTACGAGAGGGCCCAATCCGTATTCGCGGACCCTCGATTGCAAGCAGTGATGAAGTACTATCCGTACAAAGCCGAGCGCGTAAATTGGGAGAAGATATATCGCCAACAGGAGTTCCATTTGCTTGATAACCAGAACGCAGTCGTTGAGGCTGAGTTAGAGCAGCGACGTCGGATGGTGCAGGCTGGAGACTATTACAGCCCTCAGCCGTTCGATCTTCCTGTACGACCGTCGGGCCGTGGCAGGGGACGTGGTCGTAGTAGATAATATCGTTCCGCCATCCAGCGAGACCAAGAAGCCGGGTTCCCCGACCATGGCGTGGACATGGTCAGAAGCGGGCGTGGACCACTCGGCGTCCAACTCGCGACCTTCACGCTATGAAGAGCGTGGTACCCGAGCAGAGAGGGTTTTGCGAGGGCCAAGTCGAAGGAAGTTGCATGGAACCTACAGAATTTCGCCGGTACCTATATGAAGAGTTGGTAGAGGAATTTACGGCGGTACGTCGGATTCGGAAGTTCACGCGAAACTCGGCGGTGATCGGAGCGCATGCGGAAGCTGTTGTGCGAACGTTCATCGAGTCGACGATTCAGCCACTGAGAGTCTCTACTGGGGCAGTGATTCACGAGACGCTGTGCGGAGATGATGGAAAGGCGCCACAAGTTGACAGCATGATTTGGTTTGCAGATCCAACTCCTGCTGTGTTTGAGCGAGGGGGCTTCGCGCTCGTCCCAAAACAGAGCTGCTACGGGATACTTGAGATCAAGACTTCGTGCTACAGCGGTGTTGGACGACTGATGGCGAAGGTAATTGACCGAGCCGATGACTTGGTTCGTGAGGGTTCGCGGCTTTATTGGAACAGTCAGCCGTTGTTTCCTGCGCTCGGCGTTGTCTGCGTCAGATTGGACGGCCAGACGATGGATTCGGAGTTGCAACGACTGATTTCCCAAGAAAAAGCTGTCGTGCTGGCGACGCAGAATGGCGATGAAGTCGTGCCGGACATTGATGGGATGATCACCTTGGTTAACTGTCTCTCCGCGATTCGAACTTGGGCGCTTCACAAAGCGGGAGATGTGAGAGTTCTGCCGGAAAATCGACAATCGTTCGATGATGTGGTGGACCCGGTGCCGCCGAGCGGGTTCGGCGACACGACATACCCTGGTTCGTCGGTGTAGTCCGCAGTGCTGGGTGCCCCGATGAAGACGCAGCCTTCCGCGGGCGTTGCTCTCCCCGCCCACCGGGCGCCACACCTCAGCCCCGCTCAATCGTGGAGAAGGCCCCGCCGTCTCCACGGCACCCATTCCCATTCGTAGTCGATCAAGAGGCTCAAACCCTCACTCCGGGTTTGAACCCCTTGATCTCTTGAGTCACAGTCGCTCAGGAATGTGGCACAAGTCCCAAATCTCCCACAACTCTGAGTCGCAATCTCAAGGGGCTCAACGTGTATGGGAGGGGTTGCGCCCCTTGATCAGGCCTCGTCAGATTCCTCGTCTGGCTCGGCCTCCGCAACGCCCTTCGCCGGGTCGAGGTCGATCAGACACTCGTCCGGTTCCGGTGGCTCGTGCTCGCTGGGGAGCAGTTCGCCCGGTTCGCCTTGGTCATCGGTCTGTGAGACATCCCGTTCGGGGATGCCGTGCTCGCGAAGCAGCAGTTCCCGCTCGCCCTCTGGCGTGAGGGCCAGGTTCGCCCACTCGAACGGCGCGTGTTCCGGCAGGGCCCACACCCACTCGCCGTGCCCGTGGGTACCTCCTTCGGCCGAATGCCGCCGCGCCTCGATCCCCAGCCTCCGCTTCGCCCGTTTCACCGAGGCCGTGCTCACGGCCTCCGTTTCGCATCGGGCCAACACCTCTTTCGCCGACATCGGGCCCTTGGCCAGCAGGCCGCGCAGCCACTGCTCGGCCTCGGTCACGGCGTCGGTGCGGTCGGCGTCCTCGCCGCGTTCCAGCTCGTCGGCGGTGACGTGGACCAGCTCGTCCAGCCACTCGATGGTGGTGCAGCCGACGCGGTCGAGCAGGTCGCGCCCTTCCTGCTCGGGGCTCACCTCGCCCAGGCCCGGGTTGTCCGCGGGGTCGCGGTACGCGGGCACGATGCGGTAGGCCAACCCCGCGGCCTCCTTCGCCAGGTTGCTCTTCACCGGCAGCACCACACGCTTGCTCTCGTCGTCGGGGTGCTTGGCGACCATCAGCACCACCCGCGCGGCCGCGGTGAACGCCAGCGAGCCCATCGAGCGGTACACCGCCTTGCCCGGGGCGTTGGAGCCGCCCTTGTTCAGGTGCGTCACGCAGACGATCGCGACGTTGTGGTGCTGGGCCAGCCGGCTGAGTTCGGCGAGCACCTGACGCACCTGCGCGTTGTTGTGCGAATCGGTCTGGCCCATGTAGGCCGAGATGGGATCGATCACGACCAGGCGGGGCGTGCCGTGCTGCGTGCGGATGCGTTCCAGGGCGCGGTGGATGCGTGGCATGTCGCGGTCGAGGTCGGCGAGCCGCATGACGCGTCGGCCCGCCTCGTTCTCGCCGTGCACGCCGGGGAGGAGGTGGACCTTCTCGATGTCGGCCCCGAGCGCCTCGAGCCTGGGGCGGATGGTATCGCCGGGGTCGTCCTCGGCGGAGAGCAGGAGGACGTCGGACGGCGGCACGTAGGCGTGCTCTCGCGCGTTGCGGAGGTGCAGCGGCGTGCGCGGGCAGGGCATGGGTCGCCCCGAGGAGGTGCGTGCCGAGAGGTCGAGCGTGACGAAGCTCTTGCCCAGCCCCGGATCGCCCGCGAGCAGCGTGACCTTGCCCAGCGGCACCCGCCCGGCCCACAGCCAGCGCACCGGGCGAGACTCGTAAGCCGAGAGCGGCACGACGACCGCTTCGCCCAGCGGCGTGATGTCCTGCGTGCGTCGCTCGACCGTGCCGGGCCCGGGTGTGATGTGCGGGCGCTCGTCCGTGGTCTCGTTCTGGGTTGGCGTGTGCTGTACGTCCGTCATGGTGTCCCCCGTTGAATGCGTGCTGAGACCGGAGCCCCTCGCGCGAGGGGCGGCGCCGGCCTCTACCAATGGGGGGTGCTGACGGGTTGCGCGCGCGCGCCGGGGGACACTCCCCATCCGGCGGGAGTGGTAACGCGTGTGCGGGACTGCGGTTAAAAAATCTGGTGAAACGTCATTGGGGCCTGGGATGGAGTGCCCGTGTGTGCGCACAAAGGTGCACACTCCAAGCAGCCGCGTGCTCCGATGACGGGGCGGTCTTCATCGGGCGTTAGACTCAACGACAACTCCTAACTCGTGGAGAAAGCTTTGCCGTCTCCACGGCACCTCTGTTGGCCGTGCCCGGGTCTGTGGCATCCCGTGCCCGGGTCTGAGGCGGAGCCGAAGGCCCGGTGTCTTTGGGTGAGTGTTGAGTCCGGGCCTTCGCTGTGCTCAGACCCGGGCACTGGCGGACACGCACCTGCTCACCCCCCTCCAGCCCCACCCCCTCACACCGACTCGGCCCCCAGCACACGCCCCAGGAACGCGGTCTGCCGGTCCTTCGCGTTCGCGGCCTCGCGACCGAACCCCGCGTGCTCGTCGGGGGCGCCCGTGTCCTCGTAGGTCTGGGTCTCGATCAGCCCGGGTTCGGCACCCGCCTCGGCGTACCGCGCTCGCAGACGCTCCAGGAATCTCTCCTGCACCGCCCACGGCACCACCGCGTCCCCCACGGTGTGGATCGCCAGCAGCGGGATCGGCTCGAACGCGTCCAGGCGGTTCATCGGGCTCAGGGACCGGACTTCGTCCCGGTCGTGCGTCGCCGGCCAGGGGCGCGTGTCCGGGATCTCCGGGTTGCCGAAGTACAGCGTCTCGAGGTCGCCGGTGGTGGACTCGACCGCAGCCGCGGCGAACCGGCGCGGCAGTTCCGGGCGCGTCAGCCGGATCAGCGTCGCCATGCCCCCGGCGGACATCCCCCCGATCGCGAGCCGCTCAGGATCGATCGGCATCCGCCCCAGCGCCTCGTCCAGCACCGGGTCGATCTCGTCCACCATCTGGCGGAAGTTGTCGAGCGTGCGCTCCGGGCCCTGGAGCGTTCGTTCGAACCGCTCGCCGTGCCCGGGGAGGTCCACCGAGATCGTCGCGATCCCGGCCCGCAGCCAGCGCTGGTATCGCCCGGGGTCGAGCTCCTTGAACGCCGTCCGCCCGTGCATCCACAGCACGCACGGCGTGGGTGTCTCCCAGTCCGCGTGGCAGAGCAGCGTGGGCACGTCCGGCCCGAGGCGGACGGTCTTGGACCGCTCGGCGAGCGAGCCCGGCAGTTTGGGGCGGGCGAAGGCCATGCGTCAGAGCAGCACCGTCGAACCGGGCTCGATCGACTCGGGCAGGTCCGCGTCCTTCAGGTGCTCGGCGCACGTCGCCGTGAGCGGCGAGACCTCGATGATCGCGTCCACCGAGCCGTCCGCCTTCCGCGCCACCGACACGCCGCACGCCTCCAGCCAGCGGGCCGCCCGCTCGGTCTGCAGGGCCCTGGAGGACTCGATGGAATCGACACCGGTCGCGTTCTTCACCGGCGCGAACTCCTCGACGCGGTCGGTCTCGTACACGATCGACGATTCCGCCAGCGGGATCGCGTCGAACACGAACCGCTCCAGCTTCACGCCGTTGGGTGCCTCGGGTTCGACGTGCTTGCCGGTGTCCGGGTTCACGTGCGGGATCTTCTTGACCGCGCGATGGAACGGCAGCGCGAAGGCCGCGTCGGATTCGAGCTTCTCCACAAAGGCGACGCTCATCGCGTGGATCGCGATCGAGCCCGCGTTGAACCGCAGCGTGCCGGCGTCGTCGGTCTGTCGCGCCAGTTCATCGGGCAGGTCGGAGTACTCGATGACGCACGTCCGCCCGCTCGATTGGCAGAACACGCCCACCTTCTCGTCCCACGACACCTTCGGCACCATCTTCGATGAGAACTCGCCCGACGAGTCCGCCGCGTGCGCGTGCAGGCCGAGGAAGACCGGGTCCACGCAGCGCGTGTGCGGGTTGTCCACCTGGATGTAGGCGATGTGCTCGACGCCGCGTGCCTTCATGTCGTCGGTCGCCCCGGAGGCCACCAGCGCCTTGAGCGAGCCCCCGTGCCCGTCGGGGTTCGTCGCGATGAGCCCCTTCTCGGCCAGCAGGATGCGACCGGTCTCCGGGTCGAACGAGGGCATCACGCCCTGGTTGAACAGCATGACGTTCTCGGGGTCGAGCCCGAAGTACCCGTGCTCTTTCAGGAAGGCCGCGGTCGCGTCGTGGTTCAGGGGCGAGGTCATCAGGTACCACGGGATCGTGGTGCCCGCCCGCTCGCCCTCCGCCCGGATCTGCTCGGCAAACAACTGGAACAGCGGCTTGCCCGTTACGCAGGCCGTCGGGTAGCACCCCTTCGGCCCGTCGTACCCCAGGCGTGTGCCCTGCCCGCCCGCCACGGTGAACACCGCGACCTTGCCCTCGCGGATCAACTGCTCGCCCCTGGCCTTGAACGCCTCGACGTCCCAGCCCGGGTCGCCCGAGGCGGGCGAGGCGTAGCAGCGGGCCGGCTCGAGGTCGGCCGGGGCGGTGAACGGCGTGTCGCCCCGCACGTACGTCTCGATCAGCCCCGGCAGCGAATCAAGGTCGATCGCGTCGATCTGGGCGAGCAGTGCTCCCAGCTGCTCCTCGGAGAGCTCGGACACGAAGTTCAGCAGGTGTTCCTGCCCGACGGCGGCGAGTTGGTCACGCAGAGCGGCGGTCGCGGTCATAAAGGACTCCCTCGGTTCAAGGGGCATGCTAGCGACCTCCGTCCGCGACTACGCTGGGGGTATGAAGGACCTGTTCAGACAGACGCCCGCCGCCCCGCTGATCGCGCCGTCCGTCCTCGCGGCCGACTTCGCCCGCCTCGGCGAGGACTGCCGCGACGTGCTCGCCAAGGGCGCCGACCTCCTCCACGTGGACATCATGGACGGGCACTTCGTCCCCAACCTCTCCATGGGGCCCGCGGTCTGCGCCGCCATCCGGCGCGCCTGCCCGGAGGCCTTCCTCGACGTCCACCTGATGGTCACCGATCCGGGGGACTTCATCACCCCCTTCCGGGAGGCCGGGGCCGACCACCTCAGCGTGCACACCGAGGTCCTGAGCGTGGACGAGGCCAGGTCCATGGCGGGCCGCATCCGCGACGAGGGCATGACCGCGGGCCTGACCATCAACCCCGGCACCCCGCCCGAATCGCTGCTCGAATCCATGGACGCCTTCGACCTGGTCCTCGTCATGGGCGTGATGCCCGGCTTCGGCGGGCAGTCCTTCATGCCCGAGTGCCTCGACCCGGTCCCCGCGATCCGGGAACGCCTCCGCAACGACCAGCGCCTCGAGATCGACGGCGGCGTCGGGCCCGCCAACGCGGGTCTCTTGATCGGGCACGGCTTCGACGTGCTGGTCGCGGGCAGCTCCGTCTTCGGGGTCGAGCCCGAGGGGCGAACCGAGCGGATCCGAACACTCCGAACCGCCGCCCCCTCGCCCTGAGCCCCGATAAGAGGGGGTTTGAGGGCGAAAATCCGTTCAGAACACGTACAAACGCAGCGAGTTTGTTCAGGTCTGCGGTGGATGGGAGCAGAGAGGGCCGAGAGCCGATGGTAGACTTGTGCCACTCGATTCCCGGTGATCGGGTTGGGCGTCTCGGTCTCGTGGCCGACGCCCGGCAATTCGAACCCCACGGCGTGTGCCGCGGGGCGTGAAGGAGACCGACGCTCACGCGAGGTCTTGTGGAGCACCGGAACGGGCAACCCTTTTCTATGAGTAAGTCCAAACCATTTACGCTGCTCCTCATGCGAACCGGCGACACCAGCTGGGACCGGGAAGAGCGCATCGTGGGCGGGGTGGACCTGCCGCTGGCCGATGGGATGGAGGCCGAACCCGATTCGGTCTCGCCGTCGGTGATCCTCTGCGGCCCCGACGAGTGCAGCCGGTCCTCGGCCGAGGCCCTCGCCTCCGTGCACGACGTCAAGGTCCGGGCCCTCGACGGGCTGGCCGACGTGGGCATGGGCCTCTGGGAGGGCGTGACCTTCGAGGAGCTCCGCGAACGCTGTCCGAGCGCGTTCAAGCAGTGGCGTGACCGCCCGGACACCATCTCGGTGCCCGAGGGCGAATCGCTCGCCGCCGCGACCGAACGCGTCTGCTCCGAGATCCACCGCGCCGCGATGAAGGTCCGGGGCGAACGCCCCGTGGTCATGGCGGTGCTCCGGCCCATGGCCTACGGGCTGGTCCGGGCGTCGCTGCTCGGGCGCAACGAGTCCGAGCTGTGGGACGTGGTGGAGGAGGGGCCCGAGGGCGTGGAGACGTTCGAGGTGGCCGCGGGCCGGATGAGCCCGGGACCCAAGAGGATCAGCGCCTGACGGCCGATCCGGGAGACGCAGGATGGCGACACAGACCGCAACACGGAACTGGACCGACATGAAACCGGGCGGACGCAAGAGCTCGATCCCCGAGGGCCTGTGGCTCCGTTGCCCCGGGTGCAGCCAGATGATCTACCGGCGACAGATGGAGGCCAACCTCCACTGCTGCCCCGAGTGCGACCACCACTTCCGCATCTCGGCGACCGAGCGGATCAGCCAGCTCGCCGACCAGGACACCTTCGTCGAGCTCTTCGCCGGGCTCCGATCAACCGACCCGCTCGAGTTCAGGGACCTGAAGTCCTACCCCGAGCGGCTCGCACGCGAGCAGGTCAAGACCGGCCAGACCGAGGGCTGTCGCGCCGGCGAGATCTTCATCAAGGGCCGCCCCGCGGTCGTCGCCTGCCTCGACCTCACCTTCATGATGGGCTCCATGGGCTCGGTCGTCGGTGAGAAGCTCACCCGCGCGATCGAGCACGCGACCGCCACCGGCAAGCCGCTGGTCATCGTGAGCTGCTCCGGCGGCGCCCGCATGCAGGAGGCCGGACTCAGCCTCATGCAGATGGCCAAGACCTCCGCCGCCCTCGCACGCCTGCACGAGGCCGGCGGCCTCTTCATCAGCGTGCTGACCGACCCGACCACCGGCGGCGTCACCGCCAGCTTCGCCATGCTGGGCGACTTCAACCTCGGCGAGCCCGGGGCCCTCATCGGCTTCGCCGGCCCGCGCGTCATCCGCCAGACCATCCGCCAGGAACTCCCCGAGGGCTTCCAGCGCTCCGAGTACCTCAAGAACGCCGGCATGGTCGATCGCGTGGTGCCCCGCAAGGAACTCCGCAACGAGATCGCCCGCCTGATCGACTACACCGCCCGGTCCCCCTCCAAGTGAGCCGGTCCCGCGCCGGGTCCTGACCGACGCGTGCGATAGACTCCGGCTCGACCATGGACGGCCCCGACGACACCCCGACGCCGCGTGACCCCGATCACGCGCCACGCCTCCCCGCCTGGGTGCGAGCACTCGGGTTCGGTCTGGTCGCAGCCGCGCTCCTGACGCTCTGCAACGCCCCGTTCAATCTCTGGGCGGCCGGGCTCATCGCCCCCTTCCCGCTCCTCTGGCTCGCGCTCCGCCCCGGCATGGCCCCCTCCCGGGCCGGTTTCTGGGCCGCCCTCGGCGTCATGCCCTGGTGGGTCTGGTCGCACGCCTGGGTCCGCGACATCTCCACCGCCGGCGTCGTCCCGCTGGTGATCTACCTCAGCCTGTGGACCTTCCTGTTCGTCTGGATCGGGGCACGTGTCGCGTCCCGGCGCCCGGGCTGGGCGGTGCTGACGCTCCCGACGCTCTGGGTCGGGCTCGAGTTCCTGCGCGGCTCGGTGCTCTTCAGCGGGTACGCCTGGTTCCTCGCCGGGCACCCCGTGATCGACTCCCCCGGATCGGGTCTCGCGCACCCGGCTGCGTGGGGCGGGGCGTACCTGGTGAGCTGGGTCGTCGTGCTCGGGGCCACGCTGTGCGTGTGCTGGGGCCTGCCGAACCTGAAACGCCCGGCGCTGGGACTTTCCATCGCCGGCGCGGGGGTCTGGCTCGCGTGGTTCCTGCTCGGCCTGACGTGGTGGGGGGGAACAAGCGTGCCCGAGGGCACGAGCCTCCGGGTCGCGGTGGTGCAGAGCAACGTGCCGCAGAGCAACAAGATCGCCTGGGGCTTCACGCAGCGGTACCTCGACTGGCTCGACCTGCGCGACCTCACCATCGAGGCGGCCTCCCACGAGCCCAACGTCATCGTCTGGCCCGAGACCATGTTCCCCGGCCTCACCCTCGACCCCGAGTCGGTCGAGGCCGAGCGGAACTTCGGCCTCGCCTGGCCCATCGACCGGAGCGTTGATCCGCGCCTCGACGCACTCGGCGACGTGACCGACTCCACGACCGTCGTCACCGAACTGCTGACGCTGCAGCGCGAGCTGGGCGTGCCGATGCTGGTCGGTGCGACCGGCCATTCCGGGTTCGAGATCGGATCGACCCCGCAGGGCGCGATCGACTTCGGTTGGGACGCGCAGCACAATTCCGTGTTCCTGCTCGAGGGCGGGGGCGTCCGGGGGGCCCGCTACAACAAGATGGTGCTGATGCCCTTCGGCGAGGTCATGCCGTACGTCTCCGCGTGGCCCTGGCTCGAGCAGCAACTCCTCGCGATCGGTGCCCAGGGCCTGTCCTTCACCCTCGACGCCGGCACCGCCCCGGTGCGGTTCGAGGTGGACGCGTCCGACGGCACCGCCCGGGTCGCCACGCCGATCTGCTTCGAGGCCACCATGCCCGGCGTCGGGCGGAGGCTCGTCTTCGAGGGCGGCCAGCGCCGGGCCGGGCTGCTGGTCAACCCCAGCAACGACGGCTGGTTCGGCGACTCGGTCGCGATGCGGGAGCACTACCTGCGGTCCTGTCGCTGGCGAAGCGTCGAGCTCGCGACTCCCATGGTCCGGGCCTGCAACACGGGCATCTCGGCCGTGATCGACGCACGCGGGCGACTACTCGCCGACGCCCTGACCTCCCCCGAGGGGGCTCGCACGCACGCCGCGGGGGTGCTGGTCGAGGACGTCACCCTGGGACGCGGCACCACCTTCTACGGGGTGCACGGCGGGCTGGTCGATCTGGCCTACCTGCTGGGCCTGCTTCTCGCGATCGGCGTCGGCTTCGTGCTCCCGAAGGCGGAATCCACGAACCCGGACGACATCGCGACCGAACGACCCTGACCGGCAAGGAGAACGCATGAGAACCGTCGTGATACTCGGAAGTCTGCTGCTCGGATCGGCCGGCGTGCTGGTCGGCCCCGGGTGCGCCATCCCGCCCCTCAACACCGACGTCGTGGTGACCCGTGCCCAGGCGGAGGCCGCCCGCAACCGAGCCGTCGGGGAACTGCTGACCCTGACCGAGGACATCCGCCCCGCGGTTCGGGCCAACGCCATCGAGGCGCTCGGCTACGCCCCGGCGGAGGGGGCCGACGCGATCGAGCAGGGGCTGCGCGACTCCAACGAGGGCGTCCGCTCGGTCGCCGCGACCGTCGTCGGGCGGAACGGGATGCACGGGCTGGTCGGCTGGGTCCGCCCGCTGGTGCTCGACGAGTCCCCCTTCGTGCAGGCCTCGGCGACGTACGCCCTCTCGGTGCTGGGCGAGGACGAGGACGTCTCCGCCCTCGCACCCCTGCTGATGGAACACCCCGATCCACGCGTCCGGGCACACGCGGCCTTCCTGCTGGGCGAACTGGGCGACGACTCCGCCCTCGGACTGCTGGGCGAGGCCTACAGCTCCCCGCTGGCCCGGGCCAACGCGTCGGAGGTCCGGCTGCTCCGCCTCCAGATCGGCGAGGCGATGGCCAAGCTGGGCAGCGAGGAGGCCCTGGCGGGCATCCGGGCGGCACTCTTCCCCTCGAGGCCGGAGGAGATGGAATACGCGGCCCTGGCGATCCAGATCATCGGGGCGGTGGGAGACGAGAACTCGATCGACCAGCTCATCTATCTCGCCGAGGGTGCCGCGGACCTGCCCATGCCACCGGAAATCCGGCTGGCGGCGGCGGACGCGCTGGCGAGGCTGGGGCACCCGCAGGGGGCATTCATCGCGGACGAGTACGCCCGGTCGGATTCGGAGGCCGTGCGGGGGTACGCGGCGGTGGTCTACGGGCGGACCGAGTCGGGCGCGAATCTGGACAAGCTGCTGGCGATGCTGGGCGACCGTTCGATCGGAGTCCGGGCGGCGGCGGCGCGTGGGATCCTGGAGCTGACGGTGCGGATTGATTGAAAAAAGAGGGATACGCGCCGAAAAGAGTGCGTAAAGTGGGGTGTCCGGGCGTCGGAGTGCCCGGGCGGCTGCGACATAGGGCTTTGGTCGCTATGCTTGCGGTCCCCCCCAGCCGTTGAGCCGGCGGGAACGATTCTCGCCGTGCGAGAATCCCGAAACGAACCCGTGCGGGGTCTCGTCGGCCCGGACGCCGACCGCACCCGGAAACCCATTGAGTCGAGGCGAGGAGCAACGCCGTGCATATCTTGACCAAGGTCTTTGTCCTGATCGCAGCGATTCTGAGCGTGGTGATGGCGGCGCTTGCCGTGTCCTACGGCGCGAACGCGAACACCATCAAGACGCAGTACGCCTCGGCGATGCAGGCCCAGCAGGCCGCCGAGGGCGAGTTGGCGATCGCCAACGACGCCCAGCTCCGTCTGCGGACGCAGATGGAGAAGGACATCGCCCGCCTGCAGCAGGAGAAGGCCGACCTGGAGGAGACCATCCGCCAGAACGAGGCCACGATCAGCTCGCTGAGCATCGAGTCTCGCCAGGCCAAGGCCGCGCGTGACTCGATCGAGGGCAAGATCGCCCAGCTCGGCGTCACCACCCAGACCCAGGCGGAGCTGATCCGCGAGTACAAGGCCGAGGTCAGCCGCCTGCGTGACGACGAGCTCGACTGGCGCAACCAGAAGCTGGACCTCGAGGCCGCCCTGTCGGACAGCCAGAGCCAGCTCGGCGTGTACGTGCAGGCCAACCGATCGCTGGAGGAGCAGCTCGCCGACGCCCAGCGTGAGCTGATCGCGATGGAGGGCGGCCCCATCGACATCGGCATCAACGCTCCCCCGCAGCTGATCGCCGGCCCGTCGATCCGCGGCACCGTGCAGGAGGTCCGGGCCGAGCCCACGACCGGTGACACGATCATCCGCATCAGCCTCGGCAGCAACGATCGCGTGGTAGACAACGCGAAGCTCTACCTGAACCGGGACGGCACGACCTACCTCGGCGACGTGGTGATCTTCCAGACGGACCTGAACCATGCCGTGGGTCGTATCCGCAACCTGCAGCCGGGCCAGCAGGTCCGCGTGGGCGACCAGGTGTGGAGCTCGCTGGACAACGGCTAACCGGCCTCTGCCACGACCTTCAAGAGGAGCTTTCGTATGAGCCAGTTCGGAATGCAGATGCCCGGGGGGCGGGCCAAGAGCGGGCCGACGCCCGACGTGTTCACCGCCCTGATGTTCGTGGCCAGCCTGGCGATGCTGGTGGGGTGCGTGGTGCTGTACCTGGCCAACGCCCAGGTCGCGCCCTCGTCCAACCCGCTGAGCGTGCAGGACCCGGCCCGGATCCAGCTCCCGCTGGACGACTGAGGCCTGTTTGGGCCACACGCCGGGGCAACTGTTCCGGATGTGCGGCCGCTTCCCGCGAACGGTCTCGATTGCCCCGTCTCAGGGGCTTGACACACGCGGTTTGGGGCCTACCTTTCTTGACTCCCGGGCAACCGGGAACTGACAACTTGGGGCGGTAGCTCAATTGGTTAGAGTCCCGGACTGTCGATCCGGTGGTTGCGGGTTCGAGTCCCGTCCGCCTCGTTGAAAAGCCCTCGCGTTTGCGGGGGCTTCTTCTTTTTTGGGGGTGTGAGCCGCGCTAGTCGATCGTGCGCCGCCAGGTGCCGTCGATGACCTCACCCCAGCTATCCAGTTGCACCTCGATCAGGTAGCGCGTGTCGCCGACCTCCCCGATGCCGGTGAGCACCAAGGGGTGGCTGCCGTTGTTGAGGTCGCCGTCGGCCGGGTCCACGGCCCGGGCCGAGCAGCCGCCGCTGCCGATCTTTTGCTGCCATACCGGGTACCCGCCGTTGTTGCCGAAGCTGTTGCGCCAGTCGGCCTCGGTGGCGCTCTGGTCGATCATCAGCAGGGCGAGGTCGAGGCCCGCCATGGCGTACAGGCGTGCCTCCGCGGCATCGCTGGTGAGTTGCTGGGTCCGGCGTTCCACGCGAGACAAGTACACGCCGGACACGCCCACCACGCCGACGAGGATGCCCGTCATCAGCACCACGATGTACGCGCTGCCCCGGCGCATCAGGCGGGGCGTGCGGCACTGCCGCGCGAAGGCGCACGCCGGTCGTATCGGGTTGGTCGTGGGGGGGGTCATGAGTCGGGCCATGCCTCGGTTCGGACGGCGACGGCCTCGCCGATGACGAGAGTGCCCCGGCGCACGGTCACGGTGATCTTCTTGATCCCGGTGTCCGAGCCCATGGTTATCTTGACGTCTGCGGGGTTCACCCACTCGACGGCCACGCTGCGTTCCAGGCCGGCCGTGCCGGGCACCGCCAAACCGCTGCGGGTTTCGGGCGGCGAGGCGGACCAGCCGGCGTAGTCGTCCACGTCGTCCCAGAGCAGGCGTGAGGTGCTGCTCTCGCCGAGCTCGCGGCTGAAGAGCGGGAGGTCGTCGGGCTCCTCGTACTCGGTGCCCAGGATCTCGGCCATCAGGGCGTGGGCGAGGGCCTCGGCGCGGGTCCGCTCGTTGGCGTCGTACCGGGAGGCCTTCATGGCCCCGACGGTGTTGAGCGCGGCGACCAGCATCACGCTGAGGATCATCGTGGACATCACGGCCTCGACGAGGCTGAAACCACGCACCTTGGCGGGCTTTCGAGGCGAGCGTGCGTGGGGGGAGCGCGTCATCATGGGAGGCTCGGCCTGTTGAGGGTGGGCGCGCCCGTGACGATGCGTGAGGTGTCCGTCGTGCCGGTGTTGAGGGCGATGCTGACCGAGCGCAGCTCGACAGTGAATGTTGGCAGCCAGTCCGGGTCGGGATAACTCGCGGTCCCCCAGACCGTGATTCGGAGGTCTCGGTTGATGAGCTCTTGCCAGTTCTCGAATCCTGAGTGTTCCCAGAACCGTGTGTCGGGGGAGGTCAAACTGTTCAACCCGTGTTTGATAACCGCCACTCGGTCCGGTGACGCTGCCTCGAACGAAACCGCGTAAGGCCGATTGGGATCGAGTTCTGAGGCAGCCGTGAACTGGAACTCGTGCGGAGTCATCTTTTTCGGAAGCGAACTCTCCGGCACAAGAAGCTCGTCGACTATGTCGTCGGGCTGCCCGAGTATCGCTGTTTCGCGTACACGCACCGCGAGCGTTCCTGAGGTATTCCCGCCTCCCTTGATGTCGTACTGAATCGGAAGCTCGACTCGAGTGATTCGCCAGTGGACGGTAGTGATCGGAAGCAGTGGCAGGAATGTCTGGGCCATGTTGGAGTCTGAACTGATGGAGTAATTGCTTCCAGTTCCAGTGTTCGAAGTATCCTGCAGCAAGAGAACGGATTCCGGCCCTTCAATGAGGGGTGGTTCACCGTCGATCACCGATGTGCTGTCGTAGTCGAGGTTGAACTCGCGGACGTCCTCGAGGACGGTGTAGGCGGTGCCCCCGTTGTAGCGTCGGGTCAGCGGAGCGCCCGGCACGCCCGACCAGGCGTAGCGGATGGTCTCGTCCACGTTGTCCGCCGGGGAGTCGCGGTCGGCGACGGTGAACTCCACCGCGGTGGGGCTTGCGAAGACGATGGAGGTCGCCTCCTGCAGCTCGGCGGCGATGCGGTTGGCGGCCTGGGCCGCGGGCATGGAGCGGACCAGGTCGTCCTCGCGTGACGGCAGGGCGTGGCCCATGACGAGGATGACCGAGGTGGTGCCCGCCAGCAGGATCGCGGTGATCGAGACCGAGACGAGCAGCTCGATCAGCGTGAAGCCACGCGTAGAGAGCGCGGGTCCGGGTTGGGTCGGTCGCTGGGTCACTGCCTGCTGGCCCTCCCGGTGGTGGCGTCGAGCGTGACGGTCTTCTGGAAGTCACCGACCTGAAGGACCACGGTGCCCGCGGTGTCGGGCTGGCCGAAGCCGTCGAAGATCACGCTCGAGTCGATCCCGAATGACGCGGACTGCACGTCGGCCCGGTAGGGGGGCTGGTTCAGCCGGACGAGGTAGGGGCTGCCCGGGCGGTCCGGATCGGAGACGCCGACCAGCTCGAGCGTGTCGGCGGCGGCGTCGAAGATGACCTGCTGGTCGGCGCTCTGGCGTTCGGCGAGTGAGGCCGCGTATTCGAGCTCGTAGGCGATGCGCTGCGCCGCGGCGTCGGCATGGTTGCGCAGCGTAACCATTGAGAGACGCGGGACCGCGACCCCGGCGAGCATGCCGATGATGAGGATCACGATCACGACCTCGAGCAGCGTGAAGGCACGGCGTGTCCGAGGTGTTCCCCGGGTCACGCCGAGCGTTTGGTTCCAGAGACTCGCGACCCCGGCACTGAGACGGCGGCGTGAGCGGGCGCGTTCGACGACGACACGCGGCCACTCGCCCGAGTGGCGGGGCGAGGGGAACGGCAAGAGTTCGTCGCGTCGTCGCGAGGGCACCCGGTTTATGAGCGAGCGGGGCGGGGGCATGCGTGTGGCCTTCCGAAGAGGCTGGCACACGCACATCGGAGCGTTGTGATCGCGGGGTGAGGTAAAAGCCCTATGTTTGGGTTCGGGCTTATCGGGGCATGCCGGGCAGATAAACAGACCGGCGTGTGCTCTATGGGCGCGGGGTGGTGGGTTGAGCGGGTGCGTCCGGCTCGATCGCGGTTTTCAGGCGTTCGAGGTGGCTTTGCAGGCGGTCTGAGATGGACCGCATTGACCTGTGCACCCAGATGCCGTGCCAGGCACGCGCGCCGGCGAGGCGGCTGCACAGCGGTGGGCATTGGGCTGGGGGGGCAGGGGGGGGCTCAGGGGCGACGGTTGCGCAGCAGCGGGTCGCGGTGGGCGGCCCGGAGGCGTCGCCCGATCTCGGAGCGGTCCAGGTCCGGGGCGCGGCTCTCAAAGTACGTCGAGTACGCGAACAGCACGTGCCGGTCCTTCGAGGGCGAGGCGCCGATCTGGCGCAGCGTCTGCTCGCCCGAGGGGTGCTTGTACGAGCCGATCCCGGGCACGATGCGGGCCCGCTGCGAGCCCGCGGCGGCGAGCCACGCGCTCACGTCGTCCCGGAACTGCTCGTCCTTGTCCGTGTAGATCATCGGCATCGCCAGGTCGATCAGGCCCTGGCGCAGCCAACGCTCGGCGTCCTGCAGGTAGTCCTGCGCCAGGTCGGGGCGGCGCCACACCGCGGCCGTGAGCAGACGCCCGGGACGCTGCATGATGACCTCGTCGTGGATGCGCCGGACGAGCGTGGTGATGCGGTCGCGGACCCAGGCGCGGTACTGCTTCATCCCGTCCTCGGTCCGCGTGAAGATCTCGCCGGTCTGGGATTCGAACAGCGCGATGGTGGCGGCGTCGCCGGGGTAGAGCTTGCCCTCCTCGTGCAGCTCGGAGACGAAGCGGATGTAGTCGAGGTGCAGCCCGTCCACGTTGTAGCGCGAGGTGATGTCGTCCATCACCGCGACGATGTGGTCGTGGGAATCGTCGAGCGCGGGGTTGAGGATGACGTAGTGGTCGCTCAGCGGCTGGTCCTGCCCGCCCGAGTCCTTGAGTCGCAGGTCGGGACGTGTGCGCCACGGGTGGGCGGGGTCGGCGGGTGGGGTGGTGCCCTTCCAGAGGGGCATGACGTTGACCCAGGCGTGCAGCCTCATGCCGCGTGCGTGGGCCTCGCTGACCGCGAGGGCGAGCGGGTCGTAGCCGGGCCCGCGTCGGAGCTGCTCGGGGGTGGGGGATGGGTCTGCGCCGGGGTTGTTCGGATCGCGGAAGATGTGCTCGCCCCAGGGCTCGAGCGGGGAGGGGTAGTAGGCGTCGGCCTGCCCGCGGACCTGCCAGATGACGTCGGTGACGCCGAGCCGTTCGCAGTTGTCCATGATCTCGCGCACGTCGTCGCGGGTGATGTAGTCCCATCGGGTGACCCACATGCCCCGGAAGGCGCGGTCGGCGGACTCTCGGTGGACGCCGGTCGAGAACCCGGTGGCGCAGCCGGTGCAGGCGGTCAGGGTGGTCAGCAGGGCAAACAGCAGTCGAACGATCGGCATTGGGGTCCCTCGTGGTCCGGACGGTGATGGGGAGAGTTATCGGTGACACCTCGCCCGGATCCGCCAGAGAATATGGCGAAATCGGTGAGCGTGGGCCCGGCTGTGGTAGGGTGTCGGGGGAGCCCCGTCTCGGGCCCGGTGTTCTGACGCCGGTGTCGGCCCGGTTGGGTTGAGAACGCTGTACCGGAGCGAGCCATGCGATTTCGATCTGTGATGCTGAGTGCCTTGGGGATGTGTCTCGCCGGACCCGCCGCGGGCCAGGACCTCACCCTCGAGCTCCTCGACACGCTGGACCTGTCCGAATTGAGCGTCGGCACGCCGGCGGTGTACGTGGGCACCTACCCCGTCTCGATCGCGTGGGACGGGTCCAGCCTGTACGTCGGCGGCGCGGACGCCACGGGGAGCGCGACCCAGACCGAGATCGCCGAGGTGGTGAACGCGCTCGACGGGCCCGGCAGTTGGACTGTCCGCGCGGTCGGGGGCAGCCTCGCCACCACGCCGGCGCTGCGCAGCCGCCCCGGGCTCGACTGGGACGACGCCCTCGGCCTGCTCGCGACCCACGACCTCGGCACCGACGCACTGCCCGACCAGGTCCAGGTCTTCAACCGCGCCACGTCGGGCGACCCCCTCGCGCTCGTGACGGGCTCTGGCTCCGGGAGCGGGACCGCCGGGCCGTCCTGGGACGCGGGCCCCGCGGGGGCCGGGTTCACCCGCGCCGATCAGTCCGTCGGCCCGGTCGCCGGCGTCGCGGACTTCCGGGCGATCGATCCGACCAACGCGATGATGATCGGCTCGCTCGGCCCGATCGGGCTCGATCCCGCCACGCTCGCCGGGCTCTACAGCGCCTCGCAGGGCGGGCCGGTCATCGACACCACCAGCGGGCAGGACGCCCTGTGGCGCGACGTGGACTTCCACCCCGACGGGGCCATCGCCGCGCGGGCCACCCAGGACCTCGTGATCGCCGAGCGCGACGCCACGAACAGCGTGACCTCGGTCCTGCGGATCGACGACGCGACGGATCAGGCGGTGGTCACGGGCAACAACGGCTCGTGGATCCACGGGGCGACCTGCCTCGCGATGGACGTGGTGGTCTGGAACGATCGGGGGCCGGGGTGCCTGGGAACGTTGACCGAGTCCCTCCGGTTCACCAACCGCGACGGCACCGACGCGACGTTCATCATCGAGGACGACGCGGGCGTGGAAATCACCGCGTGGCCGCGTGCGAACTGCCTGTACGACTTCGCGTGGGACGAGGCGGGTCAGCGGCTGTTCGTGCTCGAATCGCTCACGCGCCTGGTGTACGTCCTCGCGGTCTGCGACGCCGGGGGGCCCGTCTGCACCCCCGACGTCAACGGCGACGGCGTGCTGGACAACGGCGATATCGGGGCGTTTGTGGCGCTGTTCCTCGCCGGCGACCTCGGAGCCGATTTCAACGGGGACGGGATCATCGACAACGGTGATATCGGGAGCTTCGTCGGCGCGTTCCAGACGGGGTGCTGAGCCGACAGGTCGTAGGAGTTCGTGGGCGCGGCCCCTCACTTTCGGGGAGATTTTTCCCCCGTTGGTGTTGCTGTCACGCGTGCTCGCCGGTTTACTCCGGACGCACCCCACGTCCGACCCGGAGCTCTCCCATGAAGCAGTTCGTCCTCGCCTGTGTGCTCGCCTTGAGTGTGTCGTCCGCCGCGTGGGGGTGGCAAGACGACCCGGCGCCGCTCCTCACCACCGCCGAGACGAGCGGCTACACGCAGACCTCGACCTACGACGACGTGATGGCGTTTGCGACCGAGCTGGCGGCGCGGAGCGACCGGGTCCACCTGGGCGAGCTGGGCGTGAGCGAGGAGGGGCGCTCGCTGCCCCTGCTCATCGTGGCCGACCCGCCCGTGACCGAGCCCGGCGACATCGGGCGGCGCATGCCGGTCTACCTGTTCGGCAACATCCACGCCGGCGAGGTCTGCGGCAAGGAGGCCCTGCTGATGCTGGCCCGCGAGCTGGCCGACGCCGAGGACAAGGGCCTGCTCAAGGACCTCGTGCTGCTCATCGCGCCGATCTACAACGCCGACGGCAACGAGCGGTTCGACCCCGGCAACCGACCCGGGCAGGACGGGCCCGAGACCATGGGCCAGCGACCCAACGCCCAGGGGCTCGATCTCAACCGCGACCATGTCAAGCTCGAGAGCCCGGAGGCCCGGGCTCAGGTGAGGCTGCTCAACGAGTGGGACCCGAGCGTGATCGTGGACACCCACACCACGAACGGCTCGCTGCACCGGTACACGATCACCTACCAGGGCCCCAAGCACCCCGCGACCGACCCCGAGCTGCTCGCCTACGTCCGCGACACCATGCTCCCCGCGGTGGACGAGGCCTTCGAGGACACCACCGACTACAAGGCCTTCTGGTACGGCAACTTCGCCGACGACCACTCCAGGTGGACGACCTACCCGGACGGCCCGCGCTACGGCACCGCGTACCGGGGCCTGCGCAACCGCGTCTCGATCCTCAGCGAGGCGTACAGCTACGCGACGTTCGAGGACCGCGTGCTGGGCACGAAGGCCTTCTGCGAGAGCGTGCTCCGGTACAGCGCGTCGAACAGGGACGAGATCCAGAAGCTGGTCAGGGGCGCGGACCGGCGGGCCGAGTCCGCCGGGCGCGATCCGAGCGAGGACGACCTGATCGCCCTGCGGTCCGAGGTGAAGCCGTTCGACGAGCCCGTGACGGTGCTCGGCTACGAGGAATCGCGCGACGAGGACGGGCAGCGCGTCAAGGGCGAGCCGAAGGACTACGAGTGCGAGCTCGTCAACGACTTCGTCGCGACCGAGTCCGTCCGCCGTCCGTACGCCTACCTGTTCGGCTCCGAGCACGAGTGGCTGGCGCGAGAGCTGCAGCGCCACGGCGTCGAGGTCGAGGTCCTCCGCGAAGACGTGGTCATCGAGGTCGAGGCCTACCGGCTCGGCGAGATCGAGCGGGCCGGGCGTGCCTTCGAGGGGCACGAGCTCGTCCGCGACGTCGAGGTCTACCCGACCGTCGGCCGTCGCAAGATCAAGGCCGGGGCCTACGTCGTCCGGTCCGCTCAGGCACTGGGCACGCTCGCGGCCTACCTCGTCGAGCCCCGCAGCGCCGACGGGCTGGTCGCCTGGAACTTCTTCGATGGCGTCATGAGCGAGGGGGCCGAGTTCCCCGTCATCCGCGTCGTGGACCGCATGCCCGTCACCACCCGCTCCGCCCCGGGGCTGCTCGAAGAGCCCGAACGAGGCCAGCGCCTCTCGTACGAGAACATCTACGGCGGCGAGCGTGTGAGCCTGAGCGGCAGCCCGGTGCGCGGCCTGCGCTGGCTCGATGACGACACCTTCGTGCAGCGCAAGGACGGCGAGCTGAGGCTTGTCGAGGCCCGCACCGGCAACAGCGAGCCTGCCGACCGCGACACGTCCGCGGTGGCCGAGGCGATCGCCGCGCTGCCCACCATCTCCGACGAGGACGCCCGCCAGATCGCGGGCCGCACGTTCGGCACCGCCAGCACCGACGAGCGGGGGCGCGTCTTCGAGCACGAGGGGGACCTCTACTTCGCCAACCTCGATGGCTCCGGGGCCATCCGCCTGACCGCCTCTCCCGGCGACGAGCAGCTCGCCGAGCTGAGCCCGGACGGCACCTTCGTCGCCTTCGTGCGCGACAATGACCTCTGGGTCGTGGACGTGCAGACCGCCACCGAGCGACAGCTCACCACCGGCGGCACCGAGAACCTCCGCAACGGACGCAACTCCTGGCTCTACTTCGAAGAGCTCTACGGGCGCAGCTGGAAGGGCTACTGGTGGAGCGCCGACGGCGGGCACCTCGCCTTCTTCCGCACCGACCAGTCCATGGTCCCCGAGTACACCCTCGTCAACGACCAGCGACGCGAGCAGAACGTCGAGGTGGACCGCTACGCCCGCCCGGGCGAGCCGAACCCCCACGTCGAGGTCGGCATCGTCTCCCGCGCCGGCGGCGACGTCCGCTGGGTGGACCTGTCCGGCTACGACCGGGGCAGCTACCTCGTGAGCTGGGTCGGCTGGTCGGAGAAGACCGGCAAACTCCGCCTCGGCGTGCAGAACCGCGTGCAGACCTGGCTCGACCTGCTCGAGGTCGGCGTCCGCGCCGGCGAGCCCCGCAAGCTCATGCGCGAGACCACCGAGGCCTGGGTCGAGCCCGAGGGCCAGCCCATCGAGCTCGAGGACGGCAGCTTCATCCTGCCCAGCGTCCGCGACGGCTGGCGACACCTGTACCACTACGAGGCCAACGGCACGCTCCGGGCCCGCATCACCGAGGGCGAGTGGGACGTCAAGCGCGTGCACCACTTCGACGAGGACAGCGGCGTCCTCTTCTTCGAGAGCAACAAGGACAGCCCGATCGCCCGCAACCTCTACCGCATCGGCCTCGACGGCGACAACCTGACCCGCCTCACCACCGAGGACGGCTCGCACTCGATCAGCATGAGCCCCGACGGCTCGCTCTACATCGACTCATGGTCCAGCATCGACCAGCCCACCGTCGTCGGCCTGTTCGACCGCGAGGGCGAGCTCGTCCGCATGCTCGACACCAACCCCGTCTACGAACTCGAGCAGTGGGAACTGGGCGACATCGAGCTGGTCAGCATCCCCTCCGCCGAGGGCAACACGCTCGAGGCCATGGTCATCTACCCGGTCGATTTCGACCCCGACAAGCTCTACCCCGTCTGGTTCAAGACCTACGGCGGCCCCGCGGCCCCGACCGTCTGGAACACCTGGTCCGGCGGGCGACTCTCCGACCGCATGCTCGCCGAGGAGGGCATCATCGTCTTCCGGGGCGACCCCTACCCCGCCAGCGCCAAGGGCGCCCAGTCCGCGTGGACCGCCTACCGCCAGCTCGGAGTCCGCGAGCTGGCCGACATCGGCGAGATGATCGCCTGGATCACCAGCCACCCCTGGGCCGACGCCGAGCGCGTCGGCATGAGCGGGCACAGCTACGGCGGCTACATGACCGCCTACGCCATGACCCACTCCGACATCTTCAGCGCCGGCATCGCCGGCGCCCCGCCCACCGACTGGCGCGACTACGACACCATCTACACCGAACGCTACATGGACACCCCCCAGAACAACCCCGACGGCTACGACAAGACCAGCGTCACCGAGTCAGCCGCTGACCTCTCCGGACGCCTCCTCCTCCTGCACGGCATGATGGACGACAACGTCCACCCCCAGAACTCCACCCTGCTCATCGACGCCCTCGTCCGGGCCGAGAAACAGTTCGACATGTTCTACTACCCCGGGCGACGCCACGGCATCTGGGGCGGGCACTACAACCGCCTCATCCACGACTTCACCCTGAAGCACATGCAGCCCGGCGAGCAGCCCGACGTGCCCGAGCGGGCCAGGGCCGAGTCCGAGAGTGACGAGGACGCCGACGCCGGCTTCACCCCGGAACCGGAGCCCGTTGGTCCGGCCGCTTTGCCGGCGATCGGGGGATAACCGGCTCGAGCACTCCCGCGGCCCCGGTCGGCGCCGGCATCAGGTGGACCGCCTCGACGGTGTGGTGCGTGAAGTCGCCCATATCCAGGTCGAGCGTCATGATCGACTTGCCCTCCAGCGTGCGCCCGTTGCGGTACAGCATCGCCGCGAGATAGCTCGGCTCCGACCCGGTGACGAGCTCGGGCACGAAGCCCACCTTCGCGAAGAAGTCGGGCTTGGTGGTGACCAGGAACAGCCGGCTCAGTTCCACCTGCTCGGCGACCTCGATCAGGAACCGCACCATGCGGATCCCGACCCCCAGCCCCTGCACGATCGGGTCCACCGCGACCGATCGGATCTCGCCGTGCGACGGGTCCACCGCCGAGAGCGACGCGCACGCCGCGACCGCACCGTTCCGCTCCGCGACCACGAAGGTCTCGAGAAACGCCGCGATCTGCTCGCGCGAGCGGGGCAGCACCGACCGCGCCGTCGCGGCACGGGCGATCAGGTCCGTCAGCCCGTCCAAGTCCTCCTGGCGTGCCGTGCGGATCGTGATGGGATACTCCGACGGGCTCACCCCGCGCTGCCCTCAAGCGATTCCCGAGCCGCCGCGATCGCCTCCCGGACCCGCTCGGGCGACGTCCCGCCGACCGCGGCACGCCGAGCCACCACGCTGGCAAGATCAAGCCCCGACACCACCTCCGCGGTCAGCCTCGGGTCGATGCCGGTCAGCGTCTCGGCCGGAAGATCCTGGATCGCGCACTCGGCGTCGAGTGCCGCCCGCACGCATTGGCCCACGATGCCGTACGCCTCCCGGAACGGCACGCCTGCACGCACGAGCTGGTCCGCCAGATCCGTCGCGTTGCTGTGACCCCTGGCCGCGCTGGCTTCGCACCGCTCCCGGTTCACGACCAGCCCATGGAACGTCGGCACCATCACCCGCACCGACATCGAGACGGTGTCCATCGCGTCGAACAGCGGCTCCTTGTCTTCCTGCAGGTCCTTGTTGTACGCCGTGGGCAGGGCTTTGAGCGTCGCCGCGAGGCCTGTGTATGCCCCGAGCACCCGCCCGGTCTTGCCACGGATCAGCTCCGGCCCGTCCGGGTTCTTCTTCTGCGGCATCATCGACGACCCGGTCGTCACCTCGTCGGGCAGACGCACATACCCCACCGGCTCCGAGCAGTAGTAGATCAGGTCCTCGCTCAGGCGCGACAGGTGCGTCATGGTGAGCACACACGCGTGCAGCGCGTCCACCACGAAGTCACGGTCCGAGACCGAGTCGAGCGAGTTGGCCGACGGGCGCGCGAACCCAAGATCGTCCGCCAGTGCCGCCCGATCAATCGGGTACGCCGTCCCGGCCAGGGCCCCGCACCCCAGCGGGCAGGCGTCAAGTGCCGATGCGGCCGCACGCTCGAACCGGGCCGCGTCCCGCTCCAGCATCTCGAACCACGCCAGGCACCAGTGCCCGAAGAGCACCGGCTGGGCCGCCTGCAGGTGCGTGTGCCCGGGCAGGATCGTGTCAGCCTCCCGCTCGGCCAGCGTCACCACCGCCCGCTGCAGGTGCCGGATCTCGCGCACCCGCTGCCCGCACGCCTCGCCCGCCCACAGGCGAAGGTCCGTCGCGACCTGATCGTTGCGGGACCGCCCGGTGTGCAGCTTCTTGCCAAGGTCGCCCACCCGGGCCGTGAGCTCACGCTCCACGAACGAGTGCACGTCCTCGTCGTCGGCCCCGCCGATCACCGCCGAGTCCGCCTCGACGGCCTTTCCGATCTCGGCGAGCGCCGTACCGATCTGATCGGCCTCCTCACCCGTCAGCACGCCGGCACGGGCCAGCGCCCGCGCCCACGCGACCGACCCGGCCAGGTCCTGCGTCAGCAGTCTCCGGTCGAACGGGAGCGAGTCGTTGAACCGCTTGAAGTCGGGGTCGAGCCCGCCCTCAAACCGGCCCTGCCAGAGCGGGGTGCCGTGTGTCATGGGCCCATCCTTCGGCTCAAACCGGTCTCAGGCGTTGACGATGACTTCCTGCTGCTCGATCGCCTGCAGGCGCGTCGGCAGCGAGAACAGCCGGATGAACCCCTCGGCGTGCTTCTGGTTGTACCCGCCGTCCTCCTCGAACGAGGCCACGTTCTGCCGGTACAGCGAGTTCGGGCTCTTCCGCTGGATGCTCGTCGCGGTGCCCTTGTACAGCTTCACGATCACCTCGCCCGAGACGGGCGCGTTGATCGCGTCCAGCGCCGCCGTGAGTGCCGCCCGCGCCGGGCTGAACCAGCGACCGTCGTACACCATCTGGCTGAACTGGACCGCGAGCTGCTCCTTCAGCACGCGAGTCGCCCGGTCCAGGCACAGCTCGTCCAGCGACATCAGCGCCTCGGCCAGCAGCGTCCCGCCCGGCGTCTCGTAGCACCCGCGCGACTTGATGCCCACCACCCGGTTCTCGACCAGATCCACGCGACCCACGCCGTGGCGCGCCGCGACCTGGTTCGCGGCGTCGAGCAGCTCGAACGGCGACAGCTCCCGCCCGTTGAACGCCACCGGCACGCCGCTCTCGAACGACACAGAGACCGTCTCGGGCGTGTCGGGCGCCTCCTCGGGCGACACCGTCCACGTCCACATGTCCTCCGGCGGGGCGTTCCACGGGTCCTCCAGCGCGCCGCCCTCGTGGGAGATGTGCCAGATGTTCCGGTCCCGCGAGTAGATCTTCTCGACCGACGACGTGGTCGGGATGCCACGCGACTTCACGTACTCGAGCAGCGACTCGCGCCCCGTGAACTCCCACTCACGCCACGGCGCGATCACCTCCAGGTGCGGCGCGACCGCCGCGAACCCGATCTCGAAACGCACCTGGTCGTTCCCCTTGCCCGTGCACCCGTGCGACAGCGCGTCCGCACCGATCGCCAGCGCGTGCTCGGCCTGCGCCTTGGCGATGATCGGGCGGGCCAGCGACGTCCCCAGCAGGTATCGACCCTCGTACAGGCATCCCGCGGCCAGCGTCGGGAAGGCGTACTCCGACACCACCGCCTCACGCAGGTCCGCGACGTGGCAGCTCGACGCCCCCGACGCCATCGCCTTCTCCTCGATGCCCTCCAGCTCCTCGGCACCCTGGCCGACGTCGGCGCAGAACGCGTGCACCTCGCACCCGGGGTCCTGCTCCTTCAGCCACGGAACGATGGCGGTCGTGTCGAGCCCGCCCGAATACGCAAGCACAATCTTCTTGGCCATGATGAACGTCCTCTCTCGGGTCAGGCCGTCGCGGCCCGGTGAATCGTGGAAGTGGGGTTGGTCACGCCCGGCGTCGGCCGGTTCACGACAATCTGCGAGCCGCCCAAAGACGCGGCCCCCATCAGTTGCAGCAGCAACGCGTTCTGCGCGTGCATCCGGTTCTGGGCCTGCTGCAGCACCACCGAACGCGGGCCGTCGATCACCTCGCCGGTCACCTCGTGCCCCCGGTGCGCCGGCAGGCAGTGCATGAAGACCGCCTCAGGAGCGGCCCGCTGCATGAGCTCCGCGTTCACCTGGTACGGCATCAGCACGTCGTGCACGATCGACGGGTCCTGCTCGGAGCCCATCGACACCCACGTGTCGGTGTAGACCGCGTTCGCGCCCTCGACCTCGTCCAGGTCGTGGGTCACGACGATCGTCGCCCCGGTGACGCACGCCTGCTTCACCGCCTCCTCGACCACCGCCGGGTCCGGCTCGTGCCCGGGCGGGGTGATCACGCTCACCTCCATCCCCAGCATCGCGGCACCCAGCAGCGTCGAATGGCACACGTTGTTCCCGTCCCCCAGGTACACCATCTTGAAGTTGTCCAGGCTCCCGAACACCTCCCTCAGCGTCAGGAAGTCCGCCAGGATCTGGCACGGGTGCTCCAGGTCGGAGAGCGCGTTGATCACCGGCACCGTCGCGGCGTTGGCCAGCTTCTCCAGCGTCTCGTGCTTGTCCGTCCGCGCGATGATCGCCTCGCACCACTGCGACAGGTTCGCGCCGTAGTCCTCCACGGTCTCACGCTCGCCCAGCTTCGTCGAGTTGTGGTCCAGGTAGACCGCCTGCCCACCCAGCTTGGCCATCCCGATCTCGAAGCTGCAGCGCGTCCGCAGCGAGGGCTTCTCGAACAGCATCACCGCCGTCTTGGCCGGCAGGCACTGCGTGTACGTGTGCGGGTGGGCCTTGGCGTGCAGGGCCAGGTCGAGCGTGGCCAGGATCTGCTGAGGCGACAGATCGGTGATGGACAGGAAGTGCTTCGTGGTCGCGCCGGCGGTCAGGCCGTCGGCGATGGGGTGGTGCGACATCGGGAGTCTCCGGGTGGGTGCGAGGTGAGGGGTCGGACAGAAACGACTGCGAACGATCAGGAAGCCCGTCGTCGTCGTCGCGTCCGCTCGCGAGTGAGTGTCTGATTCAATTTGCGCGTCACGGCAGCACCCCCGCGACAGGAGCCCGCAGGTGCGTGCCCCCGCCCGACAACGCTGCGCCGATCGGGTCATCCCCGTCCCACCCCGCAATGATCGCCGGGCAGCCGGCGGATTCCGAGGCCCGCAGGGCCGCGCTCACCTTCGGGATCATGCCCCCCCGGATGATCCCGGAAGCGATCAGCGTCTCGGTCTTGGACGCGACCAGGTGCGTGATCCGCTCGCCCTGTTCGTCGAGCACGCCCGGCACATCGGACAGCAGCAACACCGCGGTTGCGCCGACGGCCTGCGCCACCGCGCCCGCCGCCTCGTCCGCGTTCACGTTCAGCCAGCCGTGCTCGGCATCCTCGCCGACACAGCACAGCACGGGCACACGCCCGGCGTTCAAAGCCGACCGCAACACCTCGCCGTCCCCGGCGTGCGCGGTGCCCACGCACCCAAGGTCCACGCCCGGGACCGTCTTCTGCTCGAGCACCACCGCCCCGCCGTCGGTCAGCGTCCGCCCGTCCGGATCGAGCCCAGCGTCGGCCAGCGCCCCGCAGAGTGTCCGGTTCGCCAGGTCGCGGAAGCACTCGACCACGATCCCGATCGCCTCGGGCGGCGTGGCCCGCAGGCCGTCGTGCTTCGGGCAGTCGATCCCCGCCGAGGCGAGCCGCTCGTCCGCGAGCGGGCCGCCGCCGTGCACCAGCACCAGCCGCCCCGGGTGGGTCTCATGGAAACGGGCGATCGACGCCGCCAGCGTGGCCAGCGTCGGCGCATCCGACAGCGCCGCCCCGCCGAGCTTTACCACGATCGGGCCCTCCGCGATGGGCGTGGCACCGATCACGCGATCACCCCCCTCTGGGTGCCGCTCGCGAGCAGGCCCATCGTCTCGGGGAACCCGAACCGCAGGTTGAACGCCTGCACCGCCTGTCCGGATGCGCCCTTGGCGAGGTTGTCGATCGCGCTGCACACGATCAGGTGCCCCTGCTCGTCCGCCGCGCAGCACAGGTCGATGAAGTTCGTGTACGCCACGTCGCCCACGCCCGGGAAGTCGCCCGGCTCGCGCACCCGCACGAACGGCGCGTCCGCGTACGTGTCAGCCCAGGCACCCCGGACGTCCTCGACAGTCTTGCCCGGTGCGAGCTGCGCGTGGATCGTCGTCGCGATACCGCGTTCGTACGGCCCGAGATGCGGCGTGAACACCACCTTCGCCCCGGGCAGGGCCTGGGCGATCTCCGGCGTGTGCCGGTGCGAGAACACGCCGTACGGACGCTGCGAGACCTCGCAGAAGCTGGTCCGCTCGTTGGCCTTCCGCCCCGCCCCGCTCACGCCGCTGGTCGAGTCGATGATGACCGGGAACGACCCGTCCAGCAGCCCGGCCGCGTGCAGCGGAGCCAGCGGCACGATGCTCGAGGTCGGGTAGCACCCCGGGCAGGCCAGCAGGTTCGCCTGTGCGATCTCAGGCGCGTGCAACTCGGGCAGGGCGTACACCGCCTGCTCCAGCAGCGAGGCCGAGGGGTGCTCGAATCCGTAGTGCGTCGGGTACGCCCCCGCGTCCTTCAGCCGGTACGCCGCAGAGAGGTCGAGCACCACCAGCCCGGCGCTCAGCAGTGGGGGCGTCAGATCAGCCGCCACCTCGTGCGGCGTGCACAGGAAGACCGCATCGAGGCCCACGCCGAGAATCGTCTCGGGGCTCGAGTCCTGCAGCGTCAGATCGAACACGCCCCGCATCGAGGGCACCTGGTCCGCCAGCGCATCACCGGCCCGCGAGGAGGCGAAGACCGCGTCCACGCTCACGCCGGGGTGACCGCTCAGCCAGCGCAGCAGCTCGATCCCCGCATACCCCGCGGCTCCGACCACGCCGACCGAGACCACCTTCTCCGTGTCGTGCGTGTGAGCGTGCATCAGGCCGCCCCCAGTTGTGCCAGTTCGACCAGCTTCGCCGCGAGGTCGGTCGCATCCCGCAGGCTGGGGGTCGCGATGAAGATCGTGTCATCGCCCGCGATGGTGCCCACGGCCTGCTCAGGCGGAGCCGCGTCCAACTCGGCCGCCACGAACTGGGCGTGCCCCGGGGCGGTGTGCAGCACCACCATCGTCGCCGCCTGCGACACCCGCAGGATGTGGTCCGCCAGCACGTCGCCGGCCCGTGTCTCCAGCGCGGCCGCGCCGTTGGCTGGCAGCGACAGCGAGGGCTGGGCGGGCAGCGTGTATCCCTCGGGCCCCTTGAGGGCCCCGATCTCCTTCAGGTCGCGCGAGATGGTCGTCTGCGTCGCGGGCTCGCCCGCCAGCGCCAACGCCTCGGCCAGATCGTCCTGGCTGGCGACCGGCCCGTTCTTGAGGACCTCGGTGAGGAGTTGGTGTCGTCTGGCTTTGGGCATATCGCAAGAATATGCAGCCAACGCATAATATTCCAGAAATACTGCATAAAAATCTGCTCCCCTCCCGGATTCGCATCCTCTGCACCCCTCACACGGCGATGGACGATGCATGGGTATGCCCCGCTCGGATGAAGTCTGGCTGGTCCTGCCCAGCGCCAACGAGGCGAACTGTGCCCGTTCCCTGCCCCGCTGGCGGGCGCAGGGGTACCGGATCGCCGTCTTGCAGGACCGGGTTCGGTTCGAGGTCGAGGCGGACGTCGTCCTGCACCGGGACGAGTACCGGGGCTGGGCCTGGGGCGTGAACACGCTCTGTCGGGAGGCGGTGCCCGAGTCCTGTCGCGTCGTCGTCGCGGCGGGGGACGACATGCTGCCCGACCCGGACCGCTCCGCACAGCAACTCGGCGCGGAGTACCTGAACAGGTTCGAAGACGGCTTCGGGGTCATGCAGCCCACCGGCGACCGGTTCCTGCACAGCCAGACCTACTGCGGCAGCCCCTGGTTCGGGCGGGGCTGGATCGAGCGGGCGTTCGCCGGACGCGGCCCGATTCCCACCGGCTACACCCACAACTGGGCGGACATGGAGCTCCACTGGGTCGCCCGGGGCCTGGGCCGGCTCTGGCTGCGTCCCGACGTCACCCAGCACCACGAACATTTCAGCCGGTCAGACGAGAAGGAGGCCCCGGCCTACTGGAACGCCACCGCGGGACGCAGCGATGTCGCCGACGCCCGCACCTTCAGCGAGCGGGCCTGGGCGGGGTTCCCCGGGTGCGAGCCGCTGGCTCCAGAGGACAGCGATCGCGAGCGGTACGACCACGCCGTGTTCCTGGAGGGATACACCTCCATGGCAGAGATCCACCTGCATCGGCTCACCGGACGCACGCCGTTTGACGCGTGCCGTCGGATGCGTGAGGCGATCGGGCTCTGCCGTGCGCACTACTGGGCCAACTACGGGCTCTACGGGAACGGCGCGCACACCGACGGGGTCTGGAGCGTGGTCACCGAGTTCGGGCCACCGAGCGTGGTGCTCGATGACCGGGCCGAGCCGGGCGCCACGCGTGACGGCGTCCCCGTGGTCCGCCCGGAGCAACTCGAGCCGGGCACCCTCGACACGATCATTCTCAGCGCGAATTCCATCGAGGAGGACCTGCTGGAACGTGCGGGCGCACTCGGCGTGCCCGTGATCCGGCTCTACGGCGCACGCTCGCCCAGAATCGTGCAACCCGACGCGTCCGCCCGGAGCCTCGTCGCGTGAGCCGTCCGACCATCAGCGTGGTCGTCCCCATGTACAACGCGGGCGCGACGGTCGAGCAGTCGCTGCAATCGCTGCAATCCCAGGACCTGACGGACTGGGAGGCGATCGTCGTGGACGACGGCTCCACCGACAACGGTGCCGCGATCGTGCAGGGGATGGCTTCGGACGATCCCCGTATCCTGCTGACCCAACAGGACAACCGCGGCGTCTCGGAAGCCCGAAACGTCGCGACCGGGCTCGCGCAGGGCGAGTTCCTCGCATGGCTCGACCCGGACGACCTGATGCGCCCGGGTGCCTTGGCCGCGCTCCTGCAAGGGGCGAGCGAGACCGGGGCGGCGGTGGGTCATCACGACGTGGTCACGCCCGAGGGCGAGTTGCTGCACCCCTATCGCGTGCTGCCGCGGGAGCTTGGGCTGCATGAGCTGCTCGAGGGCTGGTCCACACGCTGTGGGGCGCACCTCGTCCGGCGCGATCTGGTGGGCGATACCCGATGGGATCCCACGCTCTCGCTGTGGGAAGACCGGGACTACTGGCTGCGACTCGCAGAGCACGGGGTTCGGTGGACGCGCGTGGACCGGGTGGTGACGGACTACGTCCTGCAGCCCGGGGGCCTGAGCAAGCGGGCACTGGACATGATGCGGGCCGGTGAGCGAGTCCTCAAGTCGTTGTTCGCCCGACACGAGGGGGAGCCCGGATTAACGACACCGACCTGCCAGAAACTCGTCAAGGCCAACGCCCTGTCCTGCGCCAGTCGGCACGCGGCGATCCACGCAGACGGAGCCGAGGCGTCCCGTGCCCTGCTCGAAGCCATCGGCACGCATGCGTGGGAAGAGCACCAACTGGCCGACGCGGGCTGGTTCGGGGTGCTCTACGGGTGTGGCGAGTGCCCCGACTCGCCGGATCCCGCCAGGCCCTGGTCGCGCGGGCTGGAGGGCCTCTGGGAAGCCATCGGCGTGAACGAACCCACGCGCGAGCGTGTCTGGGCGTCCTTCGCACAGATGTGTGTCACTCCGCACCGGGTGGCGACGGAGCTGCTGGGGCGGTGTGGCGATACGCCGGGCCTCGTGGTCGTCGGGTGCGGGCGCAACGGGCGTGCACTGCTCGAGTTGTGCGATCACGCCGGCGTGCCCACCCAGGCCCGGGACGACCGTGCCACCCCGGAATGGGCCTCCCGAGCCCCCATGGTCGATCCGATCCCGCAGGGCTGGGGAGTGGTCGTGACGCCGTTTGCCGACGAGGGGCTCCGGGCCCGATTCCCCAGCGCGGTCTTCGCGTCGGACGTTCGGGAGGAGTTGCTGCGAGGGGCGGGCCTGCTGCACGGGGCCATCCGGGCCTGAGGGGGCTTGCAGAGGGGTTTTCTGTACGGCGAACGGGTTCCGGGCCGATGCTGGTGGGGTCCCATCGGGCCACGGAGCGGCCCGTGCGCGCAGGAGGCGATGATGCCAAGCCCGTCGAGAGCCGAGCCGGAGGTGTGGCTCGCGATCCCGTCCGCGAACGCGGAGAACTGCCGACGCAACCTGCCCGAGTGGCGGACGCGGGGGTACCGGATCGCGGTCCTGCAGGACGGGGCCCGGGAGGACGTTCCGGCCGACGAGATCGTGGTGGTGGACGACTATCCGGGGTGGCCCGGGAGCGTGAACGTGCTGCTCGAGCGGGCGGTGCCGCGGAGCGCCGACATCATCGTGACGGGCGGGGACGACATGCTGCCCGACCCGGACCACTCGGCCTCGGATCTGGGGCGGGCGTTCTTCGAGCACTTCGAGGGCACGTTCGGGGTCATGCAGCCCCACGGCGACGTCTACAAGGGCACCGCGACCTACTGCGGCAGCCCGTGGCTTGGACGCGACTGGTGCGACCGGATGTACGCCGGACGCGGCCCGCTCTGCGAAGCGTTCACGCACAACTGGGCGGACATGGAGCTGTACTGGGTGGCCCGCTGCCTCGGTCGCTTGTGGGTGCGAGACGATCTGACGCAGTACCACGACCACTTTTCGCGGCGCGGCGAGGCGGCCCCGGACTACTGGACCAACTCGGCCACGCGCCACGACCAGCAGGACACGCTGACCTTCATCGCACGGGCCGCGACCGGCTTCCCCGGGCACGAGCCGGTTCCCGGTGCCAACGGCAGCCCGGCCCCGGTCTTCGATCGCGAGCTGTTCGAGCGCGAGTACAAGGACACGGCACGGCGTCACTGGGCGATGAAATTCGGCCGGATCGACGTGCCGCATTTGGACCAGCGCCTGATGGCGGAGTCGCTGGAATTGTGCGCACAGCGGGGCGAGTCCAGGGTCGTGATCTACGGAGCGGGCGAGCACACGACACGCGTCGGGGCGGCACTGGCCAGCCCGCCGGTCGAGATCGTCGGCATCGTGGACGACAACCCGGGCAGGCAGGGGCAGCGTCTGTGGGGGCTGGAGATCGTGAGCAAGGACCGGGCGATCGAACTCGGCGCGAAAGCGGCGATCCTGTCCAGCGACACGTTCGAGGACAAGCTTTGGGAGGGCGCGGCCCCGCTGCGCGAGGCCGGGCTCACGGTGCACCGCCTGTACGGCGAGCAGAGCGTGAGCACCGAGCGTCGGCTGAGCCTGCTGCTGGCGCCCGTGTTCGTGGATCGGGAATCGCTGACGGACGCCCTGTACCGTCTCGCGTGGTACGCGGCTCCGCTGCAAGGCTCGCTGGAACGCGTGACCGTGCTGCACGAGTTAGAGTCGGCGGATCTGGACGCACGTCCGGGACACTTCGACGAGGAACTGGAGGCGTTGATCGAGCGCCTTCGCGCCTGCCTCAACTTTGTGCGAGCGTCCGAGATCGATCTGCTCCAGCAGGCGACGAAGCACGACGCCACGATCGTGTGGCGATCCACGGACGAGACGGGAACGAGCGTGGTGATGGGGCTGCAGCGGGCGGTTCGTCCCCCGCGTCAGCAGCTGTTCCTGTGCGACGACCGCGACTGGCCGGACGCGTCGGTGAAGTGGCTGACGCTGAGCGAACGCCTGAGCGCGGAGCAGTCGCGGGCATTGGCCGAGTCGCAGCAGAAGTTCGCACAGATGGCCGGCGAGCTTCGGACCGGTCGCGGGTACGTCTTCGGGACCGGCCCGGGGCTGGCGACGATTGACGGGCATGACTTTTCCGACGGGTTGACGATCGCCTGCAACAGCATGGTGGGCAACGCCGAACTGATGGCACGCCTGGACCCGCCGGTGATCGTGGCGGGGGATCCGATTTTCCATGCGGGCCCGACAACGTACGCCGCGAAGTTCCGGAGGGAGCTCGTCGGGGCGATGCGTCGGCACGGGAGCTGGTTCGTTTGCCCGTGGCGGGACTACCGGCAGTACCTGAGCGTGCTGCCCGAGGACCTGCACGCCCGGGTCGTGGGCGTGCCGACGTCGAGCGACGACGAGCCGAACCTGGACCTGCGGGACCGGTTCGAGGTGGCGGGGACGAAGAACATCCTGACGCTGTTCCTGCTGCCGCTGGCGCTCACTTTCTGCGACGAGGTCTGCGTGGCGGGGTGCGACGGTCGTCCGCTGGACGAGGACGACTACTTCTGGACGCACGACCCCAAGACGCAGTTCAACGACGAGATGGCGGACGTGCGTGCGGCCCACCCGTCGTTCTTCGCGATCGATTACAACCGGTACTACCTCGAGCACTGCGGGACGCTGGCCCGGTGGATCGAGTCCGCGGAGGCGATGGGCAAGCGGGTGATGAACCTGACGCCGTCGCACATCCCGGCGCTGTCGGAACGGTCCGTCGAGCCGGCTACCGGAAGGGCCTCCGCATGACCCCCTCCCCCCCCCCACAAGAGCCGATGCAGGGTGCACTCAACGCCGAAACCGGGCGCGTGGTGGCGTTGCTGCCCATGCGGCACGGGAGCGAGCGGGTGCCGGGCAAGAACCATCGCGTGCTGGCGGGCAAACGGGCCTGCTGCTGGGTCATCGACGCGCTGCTGGAGTCGGGCGTGATCGACGAGGTGCTGATCGACACCGACAGCGCCCCCATCCGCGAGATCGGCGAGCTGTACGCCGGGCAGGGCGGCACGCGGGTGCGGGTGATCGAACGCCCCGCGCATCTCGCGGGCGGGCACGTCTCGATGAACGACGTGATTCGGCACGATTTGGCTCAGACCGACGCGGACATCGTGGTGCAGACGCACGCGACCAACCCGATGCTGCGACCCGAGACTGTTGCCGCGTGCGTGCGGGCGTACCGGGAACGTGTCCCGTCGCACGACAGCCTGTTCACGGTGACGCGCCATCAGGCGCGGTTCTACACGCCGGCGGGGGCGCCGCTGAACCACAACCCGCGTGAGCTGCTCCGCACGCAGGACCTGCGCCCGATGTACGAGGAGAACTCGTGCCTGTACGTGTTCAGCCCGGCGTCGTTCGAGGAGGCGGGTGCCCGCATCGGGCGTCGCCCGGTGATGGTGGAGCTGGACCCGATCGAGGCGGTGGACCTGGACGAGGAGCGTGATTTCGCGCTGGCCGAGGCGATTGCGCAGTCCGGGCTGGTGCACGACGCGTCCCCGGCGAGGGTGGTGGACGAGTCGGCGTGGTCGGATACCGACCTGCGAGAGGAGCGTGTGGCGTGAGCGCGGACAAGCGATGGCGTGTGCTGCTGACGGGCCCGAGGATGCTGCGTGACTTCGAGTCGCTTCGGCCTGAGTTCGAGCGGCTGCCGATCGAGGTGGTGTTGGGGGATGTCCGCCAGTGCCTGTCCGAGGACGAGCTGATCGCGGCGCTCGATGGGATCGACGGCACCATCTGCGGCGGTGACCGGTACACGCCACGCGTGATGGACGCCCACCCGCGCCTGCGTGTGATCTGCAAGTGGGGGACCGGGGTGGACGCGATCGACCGCGAGGCCGCTGCGGCGCGGGGCATCGCGGTGCGGAACGTGCCGGACGCGTTCAGCGTGCCGGTGGCGGACCACACGATGGGGATGATGCTGCATTTCACGCGGAAACTCGGTGCGAACGACCGGATGATCCGGCGGGGCGAGTGGGCTCCGATCGACGCCGTGAGCCTGGCGGAGCTGACGCTGGGGGTGATCGGTGTAGGGAACATCGGGCAGACGGTGCTGCGTCGGGCGTCGGCGTTCGGGATGAGCCTGCTTGGGACCGATCCTGTCGCCCCGCCGCAGCAGGTGCTGGACGAGACCGGGTGCGCCATGGTTGGCCTGGACGAGCTGCTGGACCGGAGCGACGTGGTGAGCCTGCATTGCGACCTGAACGAGAGCAGCCGCGGGCTGATCAATGAGCAGACGCTGCTGAAGATGAACCCGAACGCGGTGCTGATCAACACGTCGCGTGGGCCGGTGGTGGATCAGCCGGCGCTGGAGGCGGCGTTGGCGGAGGGCGTGATCGCCGGGGCGGGGCTGGACGTGTTCGAGGAGGAGCCGATCCCGGCCGGGAGTCGCTTGCGAGCGTTTGAGAACGTGCTGCTGACGCCGCACCAGGCCAACAGCAGCCCGCGTGCGGCCCGGGCGGTGCACCGGCGGACGATGGCGAGCCTGATGGAACTGCTCGAATCCACGCCCGCACGGACCCCGGCGCTGCGGGCGGTCTCGGCGTGAGTGAGGATTCTGTGCAGCGTGTGGTGGTGATCACGGGTGCCGCGGGCGGTATCGGCGCGGCGACGGCCGGCGTGTTCCGCGAGTCAGGCTGGGCGGTGGTGGGGGTGGACCGGTCGGAGAATGGAGAGGGGATCGCGGACGTCATGCTGCACGCCGACATGGCGGACCCGGACTCGCCCGAGCGTGTCTTCGGTGAAGTGCAGGATCGGTACGGGCGGCTGGACGCGCTGGTGAACAACGCCGCGGTGCAGGTGTGCAAGCCGATCGTGGAGACGACGCCGGAGGAGTGGGACACGGTGATGGCGTCGAACCTGCGGGGGGTATTCCTCTCGATGCGGCATGCCTTCCCGATGCTGAAGGACGTGGGCGGGGCGATCGTGAACGTGTCGAGTGTGCACGCGATGGCGACGAGCAAGAACATCGCGGCCTACGCGGCCAGCAAGGGCGCGTTGCTCGCGTTCACGCGTGCGACAGCGCTCGAGTTCGGGCCCGACGGGGTGCGGGTCAACGCGGTGCTGCCCGGGGCGGTGGACACGCCGATGCTGCACGCCGGCCTGCGTCGCGGGCACGTGGAAGGCGATTCGGTGACGGCGCTGGTTCGGGGGCTGGGCAGCAAGCACGTGATCGGGCGGGTGGGACTGCCCGAGGAGATCGGGCGGGTGATCCTGTTCCTGGCGGACGCGTCCCAGTCGTCGTTCATCACGGGGCAGGCGGTGGTGGCCGACGGCGGTGCCCTGGCAAGACTGAGCACGGAGTAGCGATGGGAGCGATCGTGGAAGAGCGAGGTCGGGTCGTGGTGGTGCACCAGATGGGCAAGGTCGGGTCCACGGCCGTGTTCAAGGCGCTTCGGAATGTCGAGGGCGTGCGTGTGCTGTTCACGCACCTGCTGCAGCGTGGCGTGCTGGCGCAGTACGTGCGTCGGAAGCGTGGGGAGGGGGCTCCGATCCCGGGGCACGCCTCGGCGGCACGCGAGCTGTGGCGGCTGATCCGCACAACCGACCGGCCCATCGATGTGGTGACGACCGTGCGCGACCCGATCGCGCGCAACGTCTCGGCGATGTTCCAGAACCTGCCGCTGGAGTTGGCCGGGGAGCCGACCACCGAGAAGGTGCGTGCGTTGATCCGCCGGTTCCTGCATTCCTACCCGCACTCGCTGCCCACGTGGTGGATCCAGCAGCACGTGGAGGAGGCGCTGGGAGTGCCCGTGTTCGACGGCGCGTTCGATCGGGAGCGGAAAGAACAGTTCGTTGAGCACGGGCGGTTCCGCGTGCTGGCGCTGCGGGCTGAGGACTGCCAGTCGGACCGGGCTCGCTCGATCTGCGAACGGCTCGGGATCGACGGGTTGCGCTTGCAGCGGGCCAACGTGGGCACGGAGAAGGCGTACGGCGCAATGTACCGGGCCTTTGTTCGCGAGTTCGAGCCGCCGGAGTGGCTGATCGAGAAGTGCTACCGCAGCGAGATGTGCCGGCACTTCTACAGCGAGGAGGAGATCGCACGCTTCCGCTCGCGCTGGGGCGTGCGGGATGCCTCCGAGGTCGCGGCGTAGCGGGCGCGGGGGGTTGGCTCAGGCGGGGGGGTTAGGCGGGGACGGGGAACCAGTCCAGCAGGCGTCGGAACGTGTGCGCGTGGGTGACGTGAGACCGTGCTCGCGACGCCACGGCGTGTGAGCGTGCGGTGCGCCAGGCGTCGTCTTCCACCGCACGCACCAGCACGGCTTCGAGCGAGGCCTCGTCGGTGAAGGCGTGCTCGGCGAGGTCGCCGAAGAGGTCGTGGGCGGTCCAGTCGAGCAAGCCGAGGGGGCGCTGCGGGAAGGTCATGCGGACGCGTCTGGGGTCGCACCAGAGCAGGTCGTCCTCGGGCGGGTGTCCGAGGCGTTGCAACTGGGCCGCGCGGGCGAGCAGGTCCGGGTGGTCGGTGAGGTGATAGGCGAGGGCTCGGTCTGCGAGTCGGGAACGGTTGCCCTGGGCATGACGCTGCGCGGGGTGGTCCGGGAGGGGCTCACGCCATGAGATCGGTCGGATGCCGGCTCGGGCGAGGGTGCGCTCGGGCGGGGTCAGGGCGGTGTGGTTGAGCAGCACGATGGGGAGTCCGCCCGAGAGGGCGCACTCGGCAAGGCGCTGGTGGACCAGCGGGCTGACCGAGGCGTGCAGGTGGGCCCGGGAGAGTTGGTAGCAGGCGCGGAGTTCGTCGTCGTGGGCGAGTTCGCCGCGGGCGTGGGACGAGAGGGTGGGGTGGTGTTCCCAGCCTCGCCCGTGCAGGTGAAGCCGCCACCCGCGCCGGTTGGCGATGGAGGACGCCGTGGCGAGCGTGCGGTGTCGGACGATCCGCTCGGCGAGGGGGATGGCGATCTGGTCGATCACGCCCGCGACAAACTCGGGCGGCGGGGTGGTGTCGTGGCGCGAGCGCATGATCTCGAGCAGGGCGTCGCGCATCGCGGGGCGGATGGGGCGTGCCGCGAGGTGTCGGGTGTGATCCTCGACCCGTGGGAGGAGGTCGTCGATGAGGGAGGCGACGATGGGGTCGTCGGCCTCCTCTCTGAGGCGGTCGGCCATCGCCTCGGGGGTTTCGCTGTGGTGGCTGACGTAGGCGAGCTCGCATTCGAACCGATCACGCAGGGAGTCCGGGACCGGGCCGGGGTGGAACTTGGTTTCGGAGACCGCGACGGGCGCGTGCAGGTAGCGGTCCTGCCGGTAGCCGCAGGCCTGGTAGAGCTCGGCGTAGTGGTTGCCGAGGAGGACGTCGAGCGGGCCCTGCGCGGCGCCGGCCGACTTGTCGAAGAGGTGCCCCATCGCGTCCTGGATCCAGCAGACGACGGGGAGTTCGGGCGGGATCTGGGGGGTGAGCTGGGCGCGGGTGTAGTTGAAGGAGGCGAGCAGGTCGGGGCGGAAGTCCTCGATCGCCCGCAGTTGCGCGAGTCGTGAGAGGCGGGAGTGATCGTCCGGCTCGATGAGGATGCGGGCCTGCCCGGACTGGGCGTGGATGGCCTCGGCGAGGTCCGCGGCCGCGTGCTGGATGAAGGTGGTGTAGCGCGAGGCGAGGACGAGCACACGCACCGGCTCGCCCGTGCCGGCGCGGATCTGCTCGAGCCGGTCGGCCCACCAGTCGGCAGAGCGCTCGCGGTACGCGCCGTCTGTTTTTGCTGCGAGTCGGCTCAGTTCGCGTTGCTGGGCCGCGTGGTGGTCGCGGAGCACGGGCTCTGCGACGGAGGTCGCGCCTGCTGGCTGCGGTGTGTTCAGGATGACCTTGGCGGGTCGTTCGAGCTCCAGACGCTCGGCGAGGAACCGGCGATAGTGCGTGTCGCACTCCGGTCCCACGAACCACGTGAGGCGTGGGTCGGCGAGGTGGTCGCAGGAGTCGAGTGTCGCGAGGGCGTCGAGCAGGGCGTCCGGATCGGGTCGGAGGACGTGGATGGGGGTGCGGTAGCCGTTGCGGGTGGGGCCCAGGGCGTCCAGCAGGGTTTCGAGGAGCGTGAGCCTGGCGTCGCCCTCGAGCACGATCGGGCCCGGGGCGGTGTACTCGTCGTACTCGGGGAGGGTCGAGACGATGGCCCGGGCGTCGCCGGCGGCGTCGTTGAGCCACTCGAACCGGGGCGCGGGGGTGGAGTCGATCAGGCGGACGGTGTTCCCGTCGATCGTGCGGAACCAGCGTTCATCGGCGCGTCGGTCGCTCCAGGGGGTGATCGCGTCGTTCAGCGGCGCGGCGAGCGACGGGATGGCACTCATGGCTTTGTGCGCGCGCCGCAGGCGAGTCTCGTGGGTGATCTCGGTCTCGGTCGCCTGTTCGATGCTGGTGCGCAGGGCCGCGACGCGTGGATCCTGAGCGGCCTCGGGCGGGAGGGGCTCCAACAGCGTTGAGGCGACGGTGCGCAGGGCGAGTTGCAGGGCGTTCTGGGCGGCGAGGAAGCGGACGCCGTGGTCGTCGGGGTTGGCGTCCAGCCAGGCCAGGGCGGGCGTCAGGAAGGCCCACGGGCGGTCTGACTGCCCCGCTTTGAGCAGTTCCAGGCGCTGGGGCGGGTGCGGAGCGGTGGAAGTCGGAGCGGAGGGTGTCATCACCCGAGGTATCGGGCAAAGCGGGGGGGGCGGGTCAGAATCCGGAGGGGCTGGTCAGGGGCCGGCCGGGGTGCCTGCCGCACGGATGATGGCGAGCAGATCTGGCTGGATGGCGGGCACGCAGGCGAGGACACGCTCGCCGGTGGGGTTGGGGTTGCCCTGCCAGTCCGTGAGGGCGAGTCCGGCCTCGTGGAGGATTGGGACGGCGGCGGCGAGGTCCCAGGTCTGCAGGCCGGCCTCGACGAGGGCGTCGGCTCGCCCGGTGGCGAGGAGGACGAAGGCGTAGCAGTCGCTCCAGCCGCGGACCATGGCGACGGAGCGTTCGATGGCGTGGTAGACGGGGTCGAGGCCGAGTTCGTGGTAGTACTCGGGGCAGGTCCAGACGGCGAGGGCCTGGTCGGGAGCGGTGGCGGGGCCGGCCCGGAGGGGGCGGGTGTCGTCGGAGCCGGAGGGCTTCCAGAGGCTCGGGCCGCCGGTCGCGGCCGCGACGGTCTCGTCGAGGGCGGGCATGCGGATGACGCCGACGGTGGCCTGACCTTTGTACTCGCAGGCGACCATGGTGCCGTAGAGCGGGACGCCCCGGACGAATGACTTGGTGCCGTCGATGGGGTCGAGGACCCAGCGCCAGCCGGAGGTGCCGGGGCGGTCGTCGAACTCCTCGCCGAGGATGGCGTCGTCGGGGTACTCGGCCTCGATGCGTTCGCGGAGCAGGCGTTCGGCGGCGCGGTCCGCGGCGGTGACGGGCGAGCCGTCGCCCTTGGTCTCGGCGGCGAGTTCGGGCGAGTTGAACCACCGGAGAGTCAGGGCCCCCGCCTCGGTCGCGATGGCCTGGGCGAACGAGAGGCGGGCGCTGCGGTCATCGGGTGTCATGGTGCCACTCCTTCAGGGCGGCACACAGGCGGTCGAGGTCCGCGATGGTGTGCGAGGCGTTGAGCGAGATGCGGGCGTACAGGACTGAGGGTCCGCCCGGGTAGGCCATGATCGGCACGCTGACGGCGTGCTCGCCGGTGACCCGCCGGAATTCGGGGGCGGAGGCCTCGTCGAGCGGGAGGGCGAAAACCGGGGTGCGGGCCTCGTGCGTGCCGAAGCCGAGCACCTGCAAGCGGACGGCGAGGGTGTGAGAGAGGTCGGCGAGTCGCTCGACGCGGTCGGGCTCGCGCTGGATGAGGTCGAGGGCGGCCAACGCGGCGGAGGCGATGGCGGGCGAGGGGGGGGTGGTGCAGATGAAGGCGTCGGCGTGTTCCCAGGCGGTGTCGATGACGTCCTGCGGTGCGAGAAGTGCGCCGCCGCCGGCGCCGAGCCCCTTGGCTAAGGACGTGGTGGTCCAGATTCGGGTGTCGTCGAGTGCGAGTTCGGCACGGGTGCCGCGTCCGGCACCGAGGACGGGGAACCCGTGGCAGTCGTCGATCAGGAGGACGCTGTCGGGCGTGGGGAGGCGTTCGAGCAGGGTGGGCAGGTCGGCGACTTCCCCGGTTGCGGTGAAGACGGCGTCGGTACAGAGCAGGCAGGGGGTGTTGAGGTCAGCGGGGGGGCTGGGCTGCTCGATTCTGTGCAGGCCGGCGGCGCGGACGGCGATCTCGAGGCTGCGGTGGGAGCCGGGTGCGATCCAGGCGTGGGTGACGCCTCGTGCGTGGGCGGTCTGGCAGGCGGCGATGTTGGCGATGAGACCGTCGGGGACCACGAGCGCGGCCTCGTGGCGGGTCCAGCGGGCGAGGGCACGGTCGAGTTCCTCGTGCACGCTGGTGTTGCCGGTGGTGGTGCGGCTGGCGGAGCTGGTGAGGCCGTGGGTCTCGGCACCGTCTCGCAGAGCGTGCAGCAGAGCGGGGTGGTGGGCGAGGGAGAGGTAGTCGCAGCCTGCAAAGGCGACGGCCTGCGCGGGCGGAGGGGGGGGCGTTCGGTGGGTGGTGACGGATTCGTGTACCATCTGTGAGATTATCGTCAGCGGGTCGGGCCGGGTCGCGGTGCCCTGCTGAAGTCTGGTTCGAGCCCTCGGTTGAGGGGCGGGACGGGTCCCGCTAGGATCGGCACCCCGGCGTGTGGTCGGGGTGGGGGGAATTCGGAATCCGGCCGTAGGGTCGAGGAGGGTGCGATCGTGAGACTGCGTCTGAACCGTTTCGGTGTTGTTGCGGCCGTGCTGGCCGTTCTGCCCTCGCTGGCGTTCACGCCCACGGCTCAGGCCCAGGAGAAGGTGATCCGGATCCCGATGACGACATCGGGCCCGGGCTCGCTCGATCCGGTCTCCGGTTCCACGACCTACGAGAACCGCTGCACGGCACCGATCTACGAGACGCTGCTGGAGTACAAGTACCTGAAGCGTCCGCTGGAGGTGCAGCCGCTGCTGCTGGAGGAGATGCCCGAGGTGACCGAGGGTGGCAAGGTCTGGCGATTCAGGCTGAAGCCGGGCATCATGTTCCACGACGACGATTGCTTCCCCGACGGCGAGGGGCGTGAGCTGGTCGCGTCGGACGTGCTGTACTCGTGGCGTCGGCTGGCCGACCCGGAGTACCGGTTCAAGAGCTTCTGGCTGGTGGACGGGATCATCGAGGGGTTCAACGAGTACAAGGACGAGCAGGCGGAGCTGGTCAAGAATGGGGCCGAGTTCGATTACGAGGCGCCGGTCTCGGGCTTCGAGATCGTGAACGACTACGAGTTCGTGGTCACGCTGACGGAGCCGAACCAGCAGTTCCTGTGGCGTCTGGCGATGTTCCAGCTGTCGGTCGTGCCGCGTGAGGCGGTGGAGATGTACGGCGAGGGCTTCGCGGGGCACCCGGTGGGCACCGGCCCGTTCATCCTGAAGAACGAGAGCGACTGGGTTCGGGGCAAGTCGATGCGGGTTGTGGCCAACCCGAACTATCGCGAGGCCTACTACCCGGACGAGTGGATGCCGGAGGACGAGGCGCTGGGTCTGCACGAGGCGGCGGGGCAGCGGATCCCGTTCCTGGACGCGATCGAGTTCACGTTCTTCGTGCAGGAGCAGCCGATGTGGCTGGAGTTCAAGGCGGGGAACCTGGCCTACACCACGGTCGGGCAGAGCTCATTCGAGGAGGCGTTCAGCCGCCGGACCAAGGAGCTCAAGCGGTCCTTCTCCCGGACCGGCGTCCGCGAGGTGAAGGTCCCGCTGCTGGACTTCATCTTCCGCGAGTTCAACATGGAGGACCCGCTGCTTGGCGGGTACACCGACGACAAGCGGGCGCTTCGTCAGTCCTTCAACCTGGCGATGGACTGGGACGAGATGGCCGAGACGCTGTACAACGGCCTGGCCATCCCCTACGACGGCCCGATCCCGCCCGGCCTGGACGGGCACCCGATGAACGAGGACCACCGGGCGCCGTACTCGACGCGCGGCCCGGACTACGAGCGGGCCCGCCAGAAGCTGCGCGAGGCCGGGTACACGATCGGCTCGGACGGCAAGGTGACCGACCTGCCCGTGATCGACCTGTACACCTCGACGGGGGCCGAGAGCGTCCGCATCGTGGAGCTGATGGAGCGGAACCTGGCCGAGGTCGGCATCAAGCTGAACCCGCGGTACCTGGAGTTCTCCGACCTGATGCAGACGGTGGACAACCGGAAGGCGGGGTTCTTCAGCTTCGCGTGGGGCTCGGACTACCCGGACGCCGAGAACAACCTGGCGCTGTTCTACGGCCCGAACGAGTCGCCCGGATCGAACCACTCCAACTACAAGAACCCCGAGTACGACGCGCTGTACGAGAAGATCCGTACGATGCCGCCCGGACCGGAGCGGACGGCCATCTACGAGCGGATGCGTGACATGCTGATCAAGGACGCGCCGTTCTGCGGCTCGCTGGCCCGCATCCGCCAGTACGCGATCAACCCGTGGACCAAGAACTTCAAGCCCACCGAGGACTTCTTCACGTACTTCAAGTACCTCGACGTGGACATGGACCACGAGAACCGCGGCGAGTGAACCCCGCACGCCTCTCCCAGCACTAATCGAGACGCGCTATGTGGGCCTTCATACTCCGGAAACTGCTGTACAACATCCCGGTGTATCTCAGCATCATCTTCCTGATGATGCTGGCGCTGCGCGTGCAGAACCCGGTGTACGCGTACCTCGGCAAGAACCCTGATCAGCAGCAGTACGACGAGCTGTCGCGTCAGATGGGGCTCGACGACTCGTTCCCGGTGCAGTACGTCAAGTTCGTGGGCAAGGTCGTCACGGGTGATTTCAGCGAGAACTCGTGGGCCCAGCGCGGGCGGTCGGTGAAGGACATCCTCGTCAAGTCCATCCCGCCGTCGCTCTCGGTGACGGTGCCGACGCTGTTCACGTCGGTCGTGGTGTCGGTCGCCATCGCGCTACTCAGCGCGTACTACCGGGGGAGACCGGTGGACCAGACACTCATGGTGCTGGCGGTGCTCGGCATGAGCATCAGCTACCTGGTCTACATCATCTTCGGTCAGTTCTTCTTCGCGGGGCTCCCTGCGGCGGAGGGGGCGTGGACGCCGTTCGCCATCCAGGGGTACGAGCCGTGGATGCCGATCGGCCCGCAGGCCGAGCAGGCCCGGCTGATCAACTGGGTGACGTACTGCCTGCTGCCGGTGATCATCGGCGTGGTGGTGGCGATGGGGTACGACACGCGTTTCTACCGCGCGGTGATGGTGGAGGAGTCGAGCCGCGACTACATCGTGACCGCGGCGGCGAAGGGCGCGAGCAAGCGGAAGATCATCTTTGTGCACATGCTCAAGAACGCGATGATCCCGGTGATCACGCGGGTGATGTCGAGCCTGCCGTTCCTGATCACGGGCTCGATCCTGATCGAGATGTACTTCGGGATCCCGGGGATGGGCTTCCAGCTCATCAACGCGATCACCGCCAAGGACTTCCCCGTGATCCAGTCGTACGTGGCGCTGTTCGCGGCGATCTTCATCCTGAGCGTGATCTTGACCGACGTGCTGTACGCGCTGGTCGATCCGAGAGTGAGGCTGTCATGATTCGGCGGCTGCTCCGCTCTCGCGGGATGGTGAAGTTCCGGAGGAACCGGCTGGCGCTGTTCGCTTCGGGCGTGATCGGGCTGTACGCCGCGATCTTCGTCGCGATCATCGGGATGGAGATCTACGACGGGATCGCACAGGCGGTCGGCGGCGAGGCGAAGTTCTCGCTCCGCGAGGGGACCCGCATCCGGGTGCTGCCGCGTCAGACGCCGGGGTTCCTGGAGTCGCAGACGCCGTCGGAGCGGTACAACGACATCCGCTGGCACCACCAGCGGATGGAGCGGATCTTCGACCGCGATCTCGAGTCGATGGACGACCCGTGGGTGCAGGCGTTCAACGAGCTGGACCTGGCCGAGCGGAAGCTGCAGCGTGCGGAGTTGGGCGAGATCCTGGCGAGGTGGGAGGCCTTCGACGAGGCGTTCCTGGTGCTCGACGATCTCTACCTGGAGCGGGACGACATGCTCGACCTGGTGGGATCGATCCGGGACGAGATCGCGGACCTGCGTGGGGACCTTCGGGGGGCCGAGGCGAGCGAGGCCGAGGAGATCCGGGGCGAGATCGCGGCGTTGGAGGAGGAGCTTGCTCCCGAGGTCGAGTACCTGGCAGAGGTCGAGCCGGAGTTCTTCGCGCAGGAAGAGATCGCAAGGGGAGCCCTGCTCGAACTGATGCCCATGCCGACGGGCTGGGAGGGCGTGAAGTACGGCTTCCGGACGTTCCTGGGGAGCGACGTGTCGGGTCGCTCGATCGCGTGCCGCGCGTTTTATTCGATCAAGGTGGCGTTCCAGATCGGGTTCGTGGTGGCGGGGATCAGCGTGCTGATCGGGACGGTGCTGGGTGCGGCCGGGGCGTTCTACGCGGGCTGGGTGGACGCGATCGTGATGTGGCTGGTGACGACGCTGTCGAGCGTGCCGTACCTGGTGCTGCTGGTGGTGCTGGCGTACATGTTCACGGGGAGCACGCTGTTCGACAACCCGCGTGAGTACCCGGAGCTGCAGCTGGTGAAGCTGTACACGGCGATGGGGCTGGCGTTCTGGATCGGCACGGCGCGTGTGATCCGGGGCGAGGTGATGAAGATCAAGGAGCTGGAGTACGTGCAGGCGGCGACGGCGATCGGGTTCGGGCGGGTGTACATCCTGCTGCGGCACGTGGTGCCGAACACGGCCCACATCATGTTCATCAACTTCTCGCTGCTGTTCATCGGTGCGATCAAGAGCGAGGTGATCCTGAGCTTCCTGGGCCTGGGCGTGTCGGGCCAGCCGAGCTGGGGGACGATGATCTCGCTGGCGAAGGACGACCTTTCGAACTACTTCTTCTGGGAGATCGGGTCGGCCTCGTTCCTGCTGTTCGTGCTGGTGCTGGCGTTCAACATCGTGTCGGACGCGTTGCAGGACGCCTTCGATCCGAGGCACGTGTCATGACAGATCATGGGATGACGATGACCAAGGCGCGCCCGGAGCACGCCGGCGGGGAGCCGGTGCTCAGCGTGCGCCACCTCACCACCAGCTTCCGGACCGACGCGGGCTCCGTGACCGCGGTGGACGACGTCTCGTTCGACCTGATGCAGGGCGAGACGCTGGGGATCGTGGGCGAGTCGGGCTGCGGCAAGACGGTGACGAGCAAGTCGATCATGCGTCTGCTGCCCGACCACGTGACGACCTACGGGCGTGAGACCGAGGTGATGTTCGAGGGCGTGAACCTGGCTCGCGCCAGCGCCCGCCACATGCGCAGCGTCCGGGGCGACAAGATCGCGATGATCTTCCAGGAGCCGATGACGAGCCTGAACCCGGTGTTCACCATCGGCTGGCAGCTCGACGAGGCGCTCAAGTACCACACCGACCTCGGGCGGCGCGAGCGACGCGATCGCGGGATCGAGATGCTGCGGCTGGTCGAGATCCCCAACCCGGAGGAGCGGTACAAGGAGTACCCGCACCAGCTCTCGGGCGGCATGCGCCAGCGTGTGATGATCGCGATCGCGCTGTGCTGCGAGCCGGACGTGCTGATCGCCGACGAGCCGACGACGGCGCTGGACGTGACCATCCAGGCCCAGATCCTGGACCTGATGAACGGGCTGAAGGAGAAGCTCTCGACCGCGATCATGCTCATCACGCACGACCTCGGGGTCGTGGCCCAGGTCTGCGACCGGGTGATGGTGATGTACGCGGGGCGGGTGATCGAGGAGGGGCCGGTCATCGAGATCTTCCACCGGGCCCAGCACCCGTACACGAAGGCGCTGCTCGAGTCGATCCCGAAACGCGGCAACAAGACGCGCGGCAAGAAGCTGGCCACCATCCCGGGCATCGTCCCGAGCCTGACGAACCTGCCGCCGGGATGCCGCTTCGAGGACCGCTGCCCCTTCTCCGACGGCACCCGCTGCCGCACCGAGGAGCCGGCCCTCGAGCAGGGGCCGGACGACCGCCCGGTGCGGTGCCACTACCCGCTGGGCTCGGACCGTGAGCGTCCGGCCCGCGTCACGGTGAGCGCCGAGCCGACCGCGCAGGAGGCGCAGGACTGATGCCGCTGATTGAGGTCAACAACCTGGTCAAGAAGTTCCCGATCCGCGGGGGCGTGCTGAACCGCGTGGTCAACCACGTGCACGCCGTGAGCGGGGTGAGCTTCTCGGTCGCGACGGGCGAGACGCTGGGCGTGGTGGGGGAGTCGGGGTGCGGCAAGTCCACGCTGGGCAAGACCGTGATCCGGCTGATCGATCCGACCGCGGGTCAGATCGTGTACGAGGGTGACGACATCACGGAGCTCTCGCACGCGGAGCTGATGCCGTACCGCAAGAAGATGCAGATCATCTTCCAGGACCCGTACTCGTCGCTCAATCCGCGTCTGACGATCAACGCGCTGCTCAAGGAGGCGATCAAGTTCCACGGCATCCTGGGGGGCGATCACTCGTCGGCCGTGGACGACTACATCGACGAGCTGATCCGGACGGTGGGGCTGCGCCCGGACCTGAAGAACCGCTTTCCGCACGAGTTTTCAGGGGGTCAGCGCCAGCGGATCGGCATCGCCCGGGCGCTGTGCGTGAAGCCGAGCTTCGTGGTGGCAGACGAGCCGGTGAGCGCGCTGGACGTCTCGGTGCAGGCCCAGGTGCTGAACCTGATGTCCGACCTGAAGAAGGACTTCGGGCTGACGATGATGTTCATCAGCCACGACCTGAAGGTGGTCGAGCACTTCTGCGACCGCATCCTGGTGATGTACCTCGGGCACGTGGTCGAGGAATTGTCCGGAGAGGACGTGGAGGGCACGGCCCAGCATCCGTACACCGAGGCATTGCTGCGTGCGATCCCGATCGACGACCCGGCCGAGCGTCGCCCGCTGGAGGCGTTGGAGGGGGACGTCCCGAGCCCGATCAACCCGCCGCCGGGGTGCCCGTTCGCGGGTCGCTGCCCGAAGGTGACGGACCGCTGCCGCAAGGAGATGCCGCCCCTTGAGATCAAGGTGAACGGGCAGGCCGTGGCGTGCTTCGAGGTCGAGTAACCCCCCCCCCCGTGTTTCTGAGGGCCCCCCTTTCGCCTCGCCTTCCGGTTCGTTCTTTCTCACGAAACTCGCGGCCCAGCGTACGTCTCACAACCGGGAATCGCATGTGGGGGGGGTCAGTTCTGGCGTCCCTCGATGGCGGCGATGAGGCTGGCCGCGGAGAGCAGCATGAGGTCGTCGACCTGGGCGTCTTCTGTGTGGACGGTGACGCCGAGCCTGTAGACGAACCAGTTGAAGTGCTGGCGGATGGTCGCGATGGTTGCGCCGCTGGTCGCGTGCACGAGGGTGTACGACTGCGGGAAGAACGGGGCGAGCGCCTCGACGTAGCGCCGGATGAAGGGGGAGACCGAGCCCTGCTCGGTGAGCGTCGCGATCTGTTGCCCTGCCTCGTCGTAGACGAGCCACTCGTCGCGCAGGAAGGATGACTTCATCCCCTTGCGTCGGAAGGAGCCCAGCTTCTCGCCGCTCGGGAGGGTGACGTCGTAGGTGGCGCCGAAGTCGATGATCTGCTGGGTCTTCAGGAAGACCAGGGGGGTGGATAGCCCCTCGTCGGTGTAGAGGCGGATGTCCTCTTTCAGCTTGAAGGCCTTCTGCTTGCAGTAGGCGACGACCTGGCCCTGCTGGTCGTAGACATGGAACGCGGCCCCGAAGAGCTTGAGGATCTTGCGTCGGACGGTGTAGCGTTCGTCAGGTCGTGCGCCCATGCGGGTCTCCTTGTGCGGAGTCGAGAGCGTACCGGAGTTCGGTTCCGGGCGCACGAAAAACCCGGCCGCGTGGGCCGGGTTCGTGTGGGGCTGGTTGTCAGGCGGTTCAGGCCTGGGCGGGCTGCTCGGCGTTGGCGGTCTCGCCGACCTCCCAGCGTCGGAAGCCCTTGATGGTGCCGGGGGAGACGACGTCCTTGATGGACTTGGAGGGGTCCACCACGAAGGCCTGCTCGAGCAGGGCGACCTCGGAGAAGAACTTCCTCATGCCGCCCTCGACCATCTTCTCGGCGATCTCCTGCGGCTTGCCGCTCTCGACGGCCTGATCGATGCGGAACTTGCGCTCCTTCTCGACCATGTCGGCGGGGATCTCGTCGGCGGTCACGCCCAGGGGGCGGGGCACCGCGGCGGTCACGTGCATCGCGACCTGGCGGAGGGTGTCGGTGGAGACATCGCCCTCGGCGTCGATCAGCACGCCGGTCTTGCCGTCGTGGTGCACGTAGGTGCCGAAGACAGCGCCGTCGCCGGAGGCGTCGAGCTTCTCGATGCGACCGATCGAGATGTTCTCGCCGGTCGAGGCCCGCAGGTCGTCGATGATGGAGGTCATCTCGTCGGTGGGGTTGACCTCGCCGGCGGGTGCCGCGAGGGCGAGCCCGGCGATCGTGTTCACCGCGTTGACGAAGTTCTCGTTCTTGGCGGTGAAGTCGGTCTCGGCCTTGATCTCGACGATGGCGGCCGCGGATCCGTCGTCGGAGACGGCGACGCCGATGCGTCCCTCGCCCGCGGCGCGGTCCGTCTTGGTCTCCATCTTGCCCTTGAGCTGCTTGCGGAGCAGCTCCTCGGCGGCGACGGGGTCACCGCCGGCCTCGGCCAGGGCCTTCTTGCAGGCCATCATGGCCAGGCCGGTCTTGTTGCGAAGGGCCATCACGTCTTTGGCGCTGATGTCCGCCATGGTTGCTCTCCGAGCGTTCGTGGTTCGGTTCGTGCGGGGTGTCCGGTCCCCCGCGTGTCGAGTTGCGATGTCGGGCGGGCTGGCCACCCGGGTGGTCGTGCGGGATCAGGACTCGGCGTTCGCGGTCGTGGGCTCGCCGGCGGGCTCTTCGGTGCCCGCGGGGGTCGCGTCGTCGGCCTTCCACTGCGAGCGGCTGGACCGCTTGCGGGGGGAGTCCTCGTCCGAGCCGGCGTCGGCGGCGGCGCCGGCCTGCTCGGGCTGGCCCTGCTTGCCGTCGGCGATGGCGAGGCAGAGCTCGCGGATCACGACGTCGATGGACCGCATGGAGTCGTCGTTGCCGGGGATGGCGATGTCGGCCTGGTCCGGGTCGCCGTCGGTGTCGATCAGGCAGATCGTGGGGATGCCGAGCTTCTTGGCCTCGCGGATCGCGGTGATCTCGCGACGGACGTCCACGATGACGAGGGCGCCGGGCAGCTTCTCCATGCCGCGGATGCCGTCGAGGTTGCGCTTGATCTTCCGCATCTCGCGCCGGAGCTGGCTCTCCATCTTCTTGGAGTAGCTCTGGAAGTTGTCGTCGGCCTCGATGGCCTCGAGCTCCTCGAGCCGCTTCAGGCGGGCGCGGATGGTGCGGAAGTTGGTGAGGGTGCCGCCGAGCCAGCGCTCGGTGACGTAGTGCATCTTGATGTCGGCGACGCGCTGCTCGATCACGCCCTTGGCCTGGCGCTTGGTGCCGATGAAGCAGACGTCCTTGCCCTCGGAGACGAGCTTGGTGACGAGGCGCTTGGCGAGCAGGAGGCCCTTGACGGTCTCCTTGATGTCGATGATGTGGATGCCGCTGCGCTTCCCGTAGATGTAGGGAGACATCTTGGGGTTCCAGTTGCTGGAACGCTGGCCGAAGTGGATGCCGGCCTCGATGAGGTCCTGCACAAGCGTGTTGTTCGACATGAGATCCTCGTTTCTGTCAGCGACACCGGCGGGAGCGTGGTCGGCAAACCCGCCACAAGGGCGCTTCGTGGTGGCGTCGGACGCCGGGGTATTAGGAAACAATTCGGTCTCGCGACCGTCCGCTCGGATCGACCGGTCCGACGGGTTGGAAGTCTAGGCCCGGCATTGGGTCGAAGCGACGAGGCGCTCTGGCAGAGTACGCGGCCTGACCGAGCCGACCCCACGAGTCGGGGGGGTGCTGATTCCTGGGGGGGGTCAACCCCGTGAATCCCCTGCCCGATAGTCACAAGGTCCCGCGACCGTCGCAGCCGGAGAGACACATGGCCCAAACCCCGAACTTTGTGATCCGGCGATCGGATCGGCATGAGATCGTGCTGCCGGCACGTTTTCGTGTGTCGGAGGGTCATGCCGAGGAGGTCCGGGTGTCCTCGCGGGCTCCGCAGCGGGACGGGTGGATCGAGTGCGATCTCATCGACGTGGCGCAGGGTGGAGTGGGGCTGATCGCGCCGCTGTTCATGCCGCGGGGCTGCCGACTGCGATTTGAGATTATGGGGCACGGCGAGGCATCGTCTGAGGTGCTGCTCGAGTCGTACGGGCGTGTGCGTCGCGTGCAGATGATCGACCGCAGGCCCGCCTACATGCTCGGGCTCCTGTTCGAAGACCAGACCGTTGAGCAGCGTGTGATGCTGTCGAAGCTCCTTGAGCGTATCGAGGAGGGACCCGGTGTTTGAGACCGGCGAGTACGTACTCCGCTCACTGATCGAGGAGGGGCGGCTGTCGTCCGAGGACGCGGCCCGCGCCGAGGACGCCGCGCGGACCTCGGGGCGGTCCGTGGAGGAAGTCGTTGTCGAGCTCGGCTTCGTGACGTCCCGCCAGCTCGCGCTGGCCAAGTCCCTGATCTGCGAGTACCCGTTCGTTGACCTCGACGCGTTCGAGCCTCAGATCGACCACAGCCGCCTGCTGCAGCGTGATTTCGCCGAGACACACAAGGTCTTCCCGCTGTTCGTGTTCGGCGAGGTCGCGACGGTCGCGATGCTCGACCCGTTCCATCTCCCGGCGATCGACGGGCTGTCGCAGGCGTTGCGCAAGGAGATCGACCCGGTCATCGCCGACGAGGAGAGCCTCCGGTCGCTGATCAAGCGGGCCTACTCGCTCTCCGGGGTGCGCGGGGCGGACAGCGCGGTCGAGCTGCCCGAGGAGGGGGCCGACTCGCTGGTGACCGAGCCGATCGTCGCGGCGGTGAACCAGATCCTCGACGCCGCCGTGCGGGCCGGCGCGTCGGACGTCCACCTGTCCCCGGACGAGAACGAGCTGCACCTGCGTTTCCGCATCGACGGTGCGCTGGAATCGCAGCAGGGGCCCGACCGCTCGACGCACGCGGCGCTGGTGCAACGGCTCAAGGTCATGTCCGACCTGGACGTCACCCAGACGCGCAAGCCGCAGGACGGCAAGTTCCGGTACGCGCACGACTCCGGGCCCGTGGACGTGCGCCTCAGCCTGCTGCCCACCATCCACGGCGAGAACGTGGTGCTCCGCCTGTTGCGTCCGGGCCGAGAGATCGGGACATTGACCGACCTCGGCATGCCCGAGGGGGTGCTGCGACGGTTCGAGGGCATGGTCTCGCAGCCGCACGGGATGGTTCTGGTCACGGGGCCGACCGGGTCGGGCAAAACGACGACGCTGTACACGGCGCTGGCCAGGCTCAACACCCCGGACCGCAACGTGATGACGATCGAGGACCCGGTCGAGATCAGGCTGCCCTGGATCCGGCAGATCCAGGTGAACCCGGGCGTGGGGCTGACGTTCGCCTCCGCCCTGCGGTCGATCCTGCGACAGGACCCGGACGTGGTGCTGGTGGGCGAGATCCGCGACGAGGAGACGGCCCGGATCGCGGTGCAGGCGTCGCTGACGGGCCACCTGGTCTTTGCGACGCTGCACACGAACGACTCGGTGGGTTCGCTGGCCCGGTTGCGGGACTTCGAGATCGAGCCGTTCGCGGTCAACAGCGCCCTGCTCGGCACGGTCGCGCAGCGCCTCGTCAGGCGGGTCTGCTCCGCGTGCGCAGAGCGGTACACGCCGACCCCTGTGGAGCTTGACTCGCTCGGGATCACGCCCCGCGACGGTGACGGTTTCCTGCGCCCGGTCGGGTGCGGGAAGTGCCGCAACTCCGGGTACGCCGGGCGTGTGGGCGTGTACGAAATCATGGAGATGACGTCGGGCATCCAGGACATGCTGGAGCACGGCGAGTCCATCCGCGCGATCAGGGGTCTCACCGTGAGCGAGGGGATGCAGCCACTGCTCGGGCACGGGATCGAGCTGTTCCGGGAGGGACGCACCTCGCTGGAGGAACTCGCGAAGCTCGTCGCGATGGAGGGCTCGCCCTCGGTTGCTCAGGGCGGGGAGGCCGCATGAGCACGCAGTACACGTACACCGCGAAGAACGGCGAGGGACGCGTGGTCCGCGGCACGAAGGCGGCCGGGTCCGAGCGAGAGGTCTTCTCGGAGCTCGCCGGGATGGGGCTGGACCCGCTCTCGATCAAGGCCAGGCGTGAGTCCGGCATCTCAAAGATCCGCTCCCGGCAGCGCAGCGGGATCAACAGCGAGTCCCTGAGTGTCTTTGCTCGCGAGCTGTCGATCACGCTCGACGCGGGCGTGTCGCTGCCCGAGGCGCTCGCGTCGATCGCCGAGTCCGAGGAGGACCCGCAGCTCAGGGAGGCGGTCTCGGGGGTCAGCCGTGCGGTCCGCTCCGGCGTCTCACTCGGGGACGCGATGAAGCAGCGGTCTCACGAGTTCGGGGACCTGTTCGCCGAGATGATGGTCGCCGCCGAGATGACCGGCGATCTGAAGACCGTCGCGACCGACCTGGCGGACCTGCTGGAACGGCGCGAGCAGGTCAGGAAGGGGATCCGGCGTGCGATGGCCTACCCGTTGGTGGTCCTCAGTTTCATCACCCTCGCCCTCGCGGTGATCACGTTCTTCGTGATCCCCCGCTTCGCCGAGATCTTCGAGTCAAACGGCGTGGAGCTGCCCCTGATCACACGCGTGCTCCGGACGGTCGGCGACACGGTGACCGGCCAGCCGTTGCTGTACGCGGGCATCACCGGCGCAACGCTGACGGTCGTGTTCTTTGTGGCCCGCTCGGGGCCCGGGCGACGTGCGCTGGGCGCGGCGTTGAGCTCGACGCCGTTCTTCGGGCGGCTCATCCGGTTCGCGGCGTCGGCCCGGTTCTGCCGCGTGCTCGCGGTGTCGGTCGGGGCGGGGCTGGACGTGATTCAGTCGATCGGCATCGCGGCCAGTGCGTGCGGAGACGTGCGGATGCAGGAACGCATGCAGGGCGTGGTCTCGCGCATGCGGTCCGGGCAGGAGCTTGACACGGCCCTGCGCTCTTCCGAGGCGCTCCCGGCGTTTGCCGTGCGGCTGCTCAGCGCAGGGCACGACGCCAAGGAAGTGGGGCGCTCCGCGGGCCTGCTCTCGAAGCACTTCGATCGCGAGACGGACGGGATGACCAAAAACATCACCACGGTCGTGGAACCCCTGATGACCATCGGCATGGCGGTGATCGTGCTGGTGGTGGCGCTCTCGGTGTTCGTGCCGATGTGGGGGATGATCAAGGCGGGGACGTGAGATGCGGCGTGCGTTCACACTCATCGAGCTGCTCGTCGTCGTCATCATGATGTCGGTGATGGCCGCGGTGGTCGTGCCCGGGCTCGACTCCGTGCGTGGTGTGCAGCGCGACGCGGGTGCCTGGGAGATCCGGCGAGAGCTCCTGTCCGCACAGGCCCACGCCCGGGCGGTCGGACGCCCCCACGGCATCGAGCTCGACGCCACGGCCGACACGCTCCGCGCCGTGTGGTACTCCACCACCGGCGATGTCGCCCCGGCGCTCACGGCCTCGGGGCGGGAATCGGTGCTCCGGTCGCTGGGAGAGGACTTCGCCGGCCTGGACATCACCGAGATCGACCCGGGCGACGGGACCGGCGTCACGAGCGTGACCGTGTGGTTCGACTACCTCGGACGCCCCGAGCTCCGGGACGCGGACGGGACCGATCCGGCCCGCCCCACGCAGGCGCCCACGATCACCCTCGCGGAGGGGGATCCGATCGAGGTCGATCCGGTCTCGGGGGTGGTGCGATGATGGCTGGACGCGCACGACGCAGGGCCTTCACGCTGATCGAGGCGGTGCTCGTCGTCATCGTGCTGTCGGTGACGGTGCCCGCCGGCATGCGCCTGGTCGGCTCCGCCGAGCGTTCCCAGCGCGAGTCCGAGCTCTCGGCGACGGCCGTATCCGTGGCGCGATCGCTCGCCGAGCAGGTGCTCGCCGACGTGAACGCCTCCGACCGGTTCGGGCCCGAGGCGTTGGCGGACGCCTCGACCTACCTCGACGACCCGTCCGAAGGGCTCCACGCGCGGACGGCGTGGCTGTTTGCGAGCGAGCCCGCCTCTCTGATGACACCCGAGGTGACGATCGGTGGCCTGGGGGCCGGGACCGAGCCGGGCTTCCGCAGGATCGTGATCGTGATCCGGTACGCCACGCACTGGGGCGCTGCCCGGGACTTCCGGTGCGAGCTCGACGTGAGGGGCGAGTGATGATGCGACGACGCGGGTTCACGCTGATCGAGATGATCACGGTGATGACGGTGGTCTCGATCGCCGCGGCGGTCGTGATGCCGTCCGTGTCGGTGATCATCACTCGGATCGACGACTCCCGCGACCGGCGTGTGCAGACCGAGCGCCTGCACGTGGCGCTGGACCAGGTCACCCGCGTCGTGGGCGAGTGGCCCGTGGAGAACGGAGAGCTGCAGGGCCTGACCGTGGAGCGTGAGGGCGGCGATATCGTCGGGCTCGTCTGCACGGGCGTGGGGGGGTTCCGCCTCGACGCCGGCACGCTGTACATCGTGGACGACCTCGGGCGGGACGGCTGGGCGTGCGACGGCATCGTCTCGGGCACGGTCACCGCCCTGGGCCGTGCCGACGACACCCCGCTCGTGGCCGACGAGGACCTCCCCGAAACGGTCTCGCTGAGGGTCGAGCTCTCCACCGCGGACTCCAACGCGGGGGTCATCGTGTACGTCCGGTCGATGGGGGGTGAGCAGTGACACGAGATGCTCCGCACAACCAACGCGGGGTCGCGGTGCTGGTGCTCGTCGTGGTGGTCTCGCTGTTCACGCTGGTGACCGTCACCATCGGCACCGGGGGCTCCGACGACCTCTCAAGACTCAGGCTGCGTGAGGAATCGCTGCACGCGATGCTGGCGGCCCAGTCCGCGGCGGAGATCCTGATCGAACGGATCGACTCGGGCACCACGATAACCGAGGGGGACGTGCTGGTGACCCACACGCTCGGCGTGGGGGAGCTGATCACGATCGACGAGCCGGAGGCCCGGTACGTTGTGGAGGGACGGTCTGGGAGGGCCGTGCGGCGCGTCGAGCTGCGACTGGGGGGGTGATTTCCCGATTCCGAGAAGCCCGCACGGATTCGTGCCGATTGATCCCCCGGGACAATGGGTGCGCCCCCGGCCCGTTCCGTTCGCCCAGAAGAGGTAGTCCTTGATCCAGAGCCGAGCACTCATCGTCGTGGTCTCACAGGAAGAGCTCGAGGGCTTTGTCGTCTCGGGCTCGTCCGTGACGCAGCACGCCGTCGTGCCGATCGCGAGTGACCAGGGTTCTGCGGACCTCGACTTCAACGCGCTCGACCTGGCGCTCGCCCGGATGGTCGATCTCACCGGCGTGAGCTCCGGATCGCGTGCGCTGGTCGTGATGAACCCCAGCGTCGGGAGCTGCCAGGTCCGCATCTCTCCACGCGGCGACTTCGCGGCCGCCCGGGCGGGCGAACTCGCGGCGATGCACTCGTGCTCGACCGAAGACTCGTCCGACCTGGAGGCCCGCACCTGGGCGTGCGAGCTCGCCCACGGGAACGGGCCCGGGCGTGCGTTCGTCAGCGGCGCGATGCGTGACTCGGACCTGCAGGACATCTCCGACTGGGTCGAGCGCAAGGGACTCCGGTTCGGAGGCGTGATCCCGCTGAAGATGTGGGAGTGCCGGCTGGCGCTCCGGGACGCGGCCCTGACCCAGGGCGACGAGATGGTCTGCCGCATCTCGCCCGAGTGCACCGTGCTCGTGGTCAAGCACGAGGGGAAGGCCGACGTCGTCCGCGTGGTGGACTTCGGCGTGCGGTCCATCGCCAGGGTCTACGCCCGGGCCGCCGCTCAGCACGACCTCTCGCTGACGCAGAGCGAGCTGTGGGCGAAACTGATGACGTACGGCGTGTCCTGGTCGGCACGCGACGCGGACGACCAGGTGGTCCGCGATGCGCTCCCGCTGCTCGCCCCGGTGATCCAGCGGATCAACATCGAGCTCAAGCAGACACTCCGGTACCGCGTCACCGAGGGCACCAGGGTCAGCCGGATCGGGTTCAGCGGCCTCGGGCGGCGTGTCCCGGGGCTCTGCGAGGCGATCTCCGGGCACCTGGAACTCGAGCACGAGACCCCGCCCGCGGTGGAGTCGGACGGGCGTGAGGTCCGCAGGCACGAGATCAATCGCGACTCGATCGCGATCCTGAAGCACACGACGCCGTTCCTCCCGAGGACGCTCGAGCGTCGCAGGGCGCTGCGCCGGCTCTCCTCGATCACGGTGCAGGGGGCGATGATCGCCCTGGTGATGGTCGCGGGGGAGTGGGCGGCCAGCACGATCGCGCTGAAGGATTCCGGCGCCGCCAAGCAGAGGCTGGTCTCAGAGGTCGAGCAGCTCCGCCAGTCTGTTGACAGCGACGCGATGCTGCGACGGGAGCGGGCCGAGGTCATGGACCGCGTCTTCGCGCTCGACGAGGCGGTGATGCACGCGCCGCACTGGCCGGCCGCGGCACGCCAGATCCTGGACTGCCACCCGCTGCGTGTCGAGAACGTCACCGTCAGCCACACCGAGCAGGCAACCAAGGCGGTCTTCAGCGGATGGCTGCCCGCGACGGACGGCGAGCGGGGGCTCGCGGATGCCCTCGACCGCTGGCGAACGGCGGGGCCGATCGCGCACGTCGAGCCCGCCTCGATCGTTCGGACGCTCGGGCAGGACGGTCAGGAGGTCCTCCGCCTTCGGATCGACATCACGCTGAAGCGATTCCCGGTGTGGGTCCGCCAGCCCCAGCTCGCGGGCGTCTTCGACGGGGGCGCGCCGTGACGGGAACTCACGGAACAAGATCGACCGGGCTCGCCATCGCGATCGCGATCGCGTTGCCGGTGCTGCTCTGGTGGAGGCTCGTGTCCCCCCTGCGCCAGGCCGGGGCGGCGATGCAGACCCAGAACCGGTGGCTCATGGAAGAGCGTGAGGAACTCCAGGCGAAGCTCACGGGGCCCGACGGCGAGACGTCCTCGTTCGTGCGGGCCGTCCGCGCCGTGCGGGGCGAGCTCGACGGTCTCCCCGCGACGACGCCGGGTGTGTCGGAGGTGTACCGACGCCTGGAGGACGTGGCCGTCCACGCGGGTGTTCGGATCGTCCGCATCGAGCCGGGATCCGAGCGTGACTCGGAGACCGCGGTCGGGCCGCTCGGCCTCAGAGCCCTGGAGTCCTCGCGCCGATCGTTCCGCCTCGACTTCAAGGCCGACACCGTGGCCCTGCCCTACTTCCTCGATCTCATCCAGCAGATCGACGGCCTGGTCGAGATCGTCGAGCTCAGGCTGCAGGGCACGCCCGGGGATTCTTCTGTTACCACGGGCACGATCGTTTTCGAGCTGCTCGCGGTCAGGAATACAGCGGTGACCGAGGATGCCGCGACGGGGGGGGGCTCATGAACCGGCAGGTTGCCTGGCTCGCGTTCGCACTCCCGATCGTGCCCCCCGCGCTGGTGGTGTGCGTGCGGTTCATCGGCCACGCCCCGAGCGCGGCCGAGGCGGAGGTCACCACCCATTACCAGGGCGACGAGTTCGCCGAGCTCGAGCGGCTCGCCGGCGTGGCGCTCGCCGGCGAGAACGGGGCTCGGGCGTGGGAGGCTTCCGGGAGCACGCTGGGCGAGTCGTGGAGGGGCGTGACCGGGGGCGAGACACCACGCGACCCCGTCGTGGTCACGGACCCCGGCGGGAACCCCGACGTCGAAGAGGTCCGGACGCCCGCGCTGATGCTCACCACCATCTTCGATGGTGGTGGGGGAGTGGGCGGGGGCGGTGCCGTGCTGGGCGGCCGGATCTACCGGGTCGGCGACACGATCGACAACGGCTGGGTGCTCGAGTCCGTGGACCGGACGGGCCGGAGCGTCACGATCCGCCACACCACGGGTGCCTCGGGAACGATCAGGCTGAGCGGACGACGCGAGGACTAGACAGCGGTCGTGCAGCGGGGCTACGCTAGGGGTCTCCCGGGCGCATAGCTCAGTTGGCTAGAGCGCTGCCGTCACATGGCAGAGGTCACAGGTTCGAGTCCTGTTGCGCCCATTGGCCGACCCGGCGAGTGCAGACCACACCACGAAAAAGGGCGGGCTCCTGAGAGCCCGCCCTTGTGTGATTCTGGGATGCCGGTGTGTCGGTTGGATCAGCCGATGCCGATGATCTTCGGATCGCCCGCGTCGCGACGGTTGCCGGGGTTGTTGGGGGCAAGGCACGGGCCGGGCTGCCACAGGGTGTAGAAGCCGAGCAGGTCGTCGTAGTCCACGAAGCCGTCGTTGTTGAAGTCGGCCAGGAAGCTGCCGCTCAGGTAGGCGTCCAGGAACTTGAGCAGGTCGATGGGCGTGACAACGCCGTCGCCGTCCCAGTCGCCCGGGCAGGTCAGCGTGCCGATCTGGCACAGCCCGTAGGGCTCCTTGTTGGTCTCGACGCCGTAGATGCGGAGCCGGTAGCTCTCGAGCGTCTTCTGCTCGTAGAACGGCTCGACGCCGACCGAGGTGCCGGGGGGGAAGAACGCGAAGGCGTTGCCGAGGTCGGGGTCGCCCTGCACGGTGGGAGCGGTGTCCGGGGCCATGTCAGAGATCAGCAGCGTCCAGTCGCCGCCGGAGAACTCGCCCCAGTGCTTCAGCGAGTTGAACTTGTAGTCGTAGTACGCGTAGTTCTGGCCGTCAACCGAGAGGGTGGTCGCGTCCACGCGCGCCACGGCGAAGGTCGAGTAGGTGCTCGATCCGCTCTGCAGGCCGATCATCAGGTCGCCCGCCCCGCCGCCCTGGATGCGGACGGTCAGCTCGACCTCCTCGATGAAGATGTTCGGGCGGACGCAGATCGGTGCGAGTGCGAGCGAGCCGACAATGTCCACCGACTCGGACGGGGGCTCGGTCCCGAGATCGACGTACTCGGCATTCGGGACCTCCCCATCCTCGATCTCGATCGTGCCGCTGTCGAGGATCACCTGCGGCGGGGCGCCGCGGTAGTTCTCGGCCGCGATGATCGCGGCCTCGGCATCGATGATGCCGAACCCGTATTCGTCGCTGTGCACCTGGTAGCCGCTGTTGACCTGCCAGAGGGTGACGAGCGAGGCGGGCAGCCCGGCGTGCTCGTTCAGGATTTCCGGCGGGGAGTAGTACGTGCCGTTCGCGAGCTCGTTGAACGCGCCCGGGATGCGGGTCCAGTCCGATGTGCCCTGGAGGATCCACTTGATGTCGCGGATCGTCAGGTGCGGGTTGGCTTCCTTCATCAGGGCGATGATGCCCGTCGCGATCGGGGCCGCGGCGCTGGTGCCGTTGAACGCGTTGGTGTACCCGTCGCCGATGCCGAAGGCGTTGATGCCGTCCACGGCGTCCGCCGTGACGATGTTGCGCTCGCCGGACCCGCCCGTGCCGATGGCGGCGATCTCGGCCTCGTTGTCGAATCCGCCCGAGTAGGCCGACGCGACGACGTTGGTGCCCGTGGTGGAGTACCCGGCGATGTCGTTGTCCTCGCCGACCGCGCCGATCGCGAGCACCTCACGCCACTTCGCGGTGGCGCTGTACTCGGTCCGCCCGCCGACGCCCGTCCAGGCGCCCGTGAAGGAGGTCGAGTTCAGGTCGGTCAGGCCCAGATCCGCGACGATGCCGTTCTCGTCGATCTCAAGGAAGTTGGTGAAGTAGGGCGTGAGATTCGGAGCCCAGATGCCGTTGTTGCCGGCCGACATCACGTTGATCACGCCGAAGTCGGTGGCCGAGCCTCGCAGGGCACGCCCCGCGGGCGAGCCCGCGTAGGACGGTGCATCAGCGGGCGAGGAGCCGTACGCCCCGAGCACGCTCGCCGAACCGAGCAGCGTCGGGAAGCCCCAGCTGTGGTTCTTCAGCTTGATCGCGTCGGTCCGCCACAGGAACGCCTCGGACTGGGCGAGCGAGGCACCGTTGGTCAGCGCCGCCAGCGTCGCGTTGTACGCCACGCCCGCGGCTCCCTCGGCGTTGTCTTCCTCGGCACCGATCAACGCGGCGACCGAGTTGCCGTGCCCGAACTCGATGTCCTGCGTGAACGGGCTCGGGAGCTGCGAGAGGGCCTGGTCGTGGTTGGGCAGCAGATCGGGGTGCGACTGCATCGGGGTCAGCTGCTGGAACAGCGCCGCGACCTCCGGCGTGAACGCCTGGTAGCTGTAATCGAACGCCTCCAGCACGCCGACGATCACGCCCTGACCGGTGTAGCCGAGGTCGTACGCGTCGCTCAGACCGTGGTCCTGCTGGCCGGGCACGAACGCGACCGGGTTCGTGCTGTTGTCGAAGAAGTACGGGTAGGAACCCTGCACCGCCGGGTTGAAGAACGGATCGCTCGGCAGACCCGTGTGCTCACGACGCGGGCTCTGGGAGACCTCGGCATCGATCACCGTCGGGTCGGCCAGCAGCGCGTCGGCGGCGTCAAGCGCCTGACGCACGGTGGGGAAGTCCACCGCGAAGAGCGTGGTGCTCTGGGCGATCGGGCGGACGTTCTGGTCCAGCCACCCCTGCCCGCGGACAAGGCCGGCGTTGTTCAGGGCCGCGATCAGGCTGGCGCGATCCGCCGCCTCGACCACCAGCTTGCTCTCGATGTCGTAGCGGAACGCGGAGAGGGAGTTGAAGCGTGTCTGGTTCTTCAGCTTCATCTGCGGGAGGTGGCTGGCCCACTCGGGCATGCCGATGGCCTTGGCCTGGTCGAGCCCGGTGATCCGCATCCGCCGGGACGGGCCCCGGGTCGGCAACTCGCGGATCACGCCCTTGTCAGCGGCACGGTCGTCGGGGTTGGACGGGCCGTCGCCCCCCTCGATCTGGCCGATCTTCACGGGGGTCACCGGCTCGTCGGGCGCGCCGACCACGGTCCCGGACACCAAGGCAAGCATCGTGCACGCGCTCAGCGAGAACGCGAACGACCGGTCGCGGGACGGGATCAGTTCATGGGCCATCTGCACAACTCCTGTTTGCTGCGGTGGTACCCGGCGGAGCCTGCCGGCCGGGTCATCATCGGCGGCCGTCGCCAGGCGGCTCGGCCGATGGGGGTGCGGGGGTCTCGTGACTCTGTCTCCAGGGACCGAGACAACCGACTATTCGGATGTTCCGGCGGAGCGGTTCCTTGCTTCTCGGATCAGTATAGCGGGTCCAAACACATTCAGGGCACCCATTCCGGGCATCAGTCGCGGCTCGGTTCGGTCATCGAGGACGGATCCAGCAGCCGGTTCAGCTCGTCCTCGGAGAGCACCCCGAGCGACCCGGCCACCTCACGAACGGTACGCCCCTCCTCGAACGCCTGGTAGGCCAGCTTCGCCGAGGCGTCGTACCCGATCGCGGGCACCAGGCTGGTGCACATCGCCAGCGAGCCCTCGATCAGTTCCGCGCACCGCTCACGGTCCGGCTCCAGCCCCTCGATCAGGCGGGTCCGCAGGATTGAGCACGAGCCCGACAGCAGCGTGATCGAGTCCAGCAGGTTCGCGATCATCATCGGCATCGCCACATTCAGGTCCAGGATCGACCCGACGCCTCCCAGCCCGCCCGCCGTGATGGCCGCGTCGTTCCCGATCACCTGGCACGAGGCCATGATGACCGACTCGCAGATCACCGGGTTCACCTTGCCCGGCATGATGCTCGAGCCCGGCTGCACCGCCGGCAGCTTCAGCTCGCCGATCCCGCACCGCGGCCCGGACCCCATCCAGCGGATGTCGTTGGCGATCTTGGACAGGCTGACCGCGATCGTCTTGAGCTCCCCGCTGGCCTCGACCAGCGCGTCCTTGGCGTGCTGAGACTCGAAGTGGTTGTCTGCTTCCCGGAACGGGACGCCGAGCGTCTCCGACAGCTTGAGCGCCACGCGAGCCCCGAACTCGGGGTGGGTGTTGATGCCGGTGCCCACGGCCGTGCCCCCGAGGGACAGCTCGGCCAGGGCCTCCAGCGAGCGGTCCAGCCGGACCAGGGCGTGGTGCATCTGGCTGGCGTAGCCGCTGAACTCCTGCCCCAGCCGGATCGGGGTCGCGTCCTGCAGGTGCGTGCGCCCGATCTTGATCACGTCGTCCCAGTCCTTCGCCTTGGCGTGCAGCGCGTCGGCCAGGTCGCGGACCGCGGGGCGGAGCCGGTCCCGGATCATGCACGCGGCGCTCAGGTGCATCGCGGTCGGGAAGGTGTCGTTGGACGACTGGCCCATGTTGACGTGGTCGTTGGGGTGGACTCCGCCGCGTTCGAGGTAGGCGGGGTCCTTGCTGGAGCCGATCGGGGCGTCGAGGTCCAGGCAGACGAGGTTGGAGACGACCTCGTTGACGTTCATGTTGGTGCTGGTGCCTGAGCCGGTCTGGAAGATGTCGATCGGGAAATGGGGGCCAAGCCCCCCGTGGTCGGGCAGGCCGGCCTCGATCCTGGCGCACGCCGCGACGATCCGGTCGGCCCGCTCCTTGTCCAGCTTGCCGAGCTCGTGGTTGACCGACGCGCACGCGCCTTTCAGCCTGGCGTAGGCCACGATCACGCCCTCGGGCACGGGGCGTCCGGAGACCGGGAAGTTGATCACCGCGCGCTGGGTCGAGGCGCCGTACAGCACGGTCGCGGGGACCTCCATGGAGCCCATGGAGTCTTTTTCAACGCGGGTCTGCGAATCGGGCATCGGGCGGCTCCTGGCGTGCAAGGATGAGCGAGCGTGGGTCGTCGGACGATCCTAGTCGCCGGGAACCGCCCGTCGCCCGCTCCCGAACACTCTGGAAGCACCGGAGCCCGCCCCATGATCAGCCCCCCAGTCGTTCTCGCACTCGCCCTTGCCGCGCCCGCCCTGTGCGCCATCGCCCAGCAGGACGAGGAGAGGCTCCCGCAGGAGTCCAAGTTCCTTTCCTACGAGCGCCCGCAGGACTGGGAGCTGATGTGCCGCTCGATCCTGCTCGCGGGCGAGTCCGCCTCCGACCTCGCCTTCACGCGCGGGGCCCGCAACCAGCCCAACCGCCCGCTCCAGCTCGACGAGTGGGAGTACGAGGAGTTCGTCGCGATCACCCCCTTCGTGCTCCGCTCCGCCTCCAGCTTCAACCTGATCGAGCCCGTGCAGGGCGCGAGCACGCCCAAGCCCACCGGCAAGATGACGCTCGGCGACCAGCCCGTCGAGCTCGAGCCCGTCATCATCGGGCCCTACCAGTCGCAGGCCCTGTACGCACGCTGGGACTCGGGCCCCGGGATCACGCGGCGCATGATCCTCGAGCAGACCACCCGCATGCGCAGCTTCGAGACCGAGTTCGACGAGCAGGGCGCGATGCAGGTCGGCTGGCCCGCCGAGTGGCCCGAGGAGGCCATGTCCACCTTCCTCCCGCAGCAGTACATCTCGCTGGACGGCGAGGGCAACCAGTTCGACGCGGCCGACACCACCATCCCCGACCTGCTCGAGCTCTGGACCGAGGGCCAGGACCCGAAGTCGATCCCGCCCGTCCAGCTCGCCAAGTGGCTCGCCGGCAAGGTGCAGGAGCACGTCAACGTCATCCGTCCGGGCATGACCACGCGGCGCGATCTCGACCTCGAGCTCGCCGTGGCTTCGCCCGCCAAGAGCGGGCTCGACGTGCAGTCCGCCCCCGAGGTCGCCCGCACCGGCAAGGGCTCGCCCCACGACCTAACCGTCCTGCTCACGGCCCTGTACCGCGAGGCCGGACTGCCCGCACGCGTCGTCATCGGCTTCCAGGAAAAGGAGCGGAACGGCCGGCGCAAGCTCGACGACGACGAGCAGGTCCGCTCGTGGGTCGAATTCGCCCTCTACGACGAGACCGACGACGAGCTGACCTGGGTGCCGGTGGACGTCGCCCGCCTCCGCGAGAAGTCCAGCCGCATGTACCCGCTCAACCAGCACTGGGAGTTCTTCGGCACCCACGACGAGCTGGACGACGTCGTGCCGTACGCCTTCCACTTCCACCCGCCGACCGACGTGCGGTCCTACGGCGCCCCCTCGATGTTCGGGATCACGATGGTGCCCGCCCCGCCCGCGCGGGCGACCCAGTACGTCGATTTCTCGCAGTCGCGCCCGCCGGTCAGGCCGGGGGACTGAACAGCCAACCCCGCTCCCCCGCAGGGGTCGGGTCGTCTGGGTGAGTCGGTGACTGAGTGGGGGCCCGGTTCAGGCCGCGCCCTATTCCAGCGAGTTCGTGAAGTGCGTTTCCTGCACCGGCACGACGACCTCGAGCACGTGCTGCAGCACGCTGCCGGGCGAGCCGAGCGCGTTGACTTCCTTGATGATGTCGTCGTCGTAGTAGTCGAGCACGGGCTGGGTCTCCTGCTTGTAGACCTCCCAGCGGCGTCGGATGACCTCTTCCTTCGCGTCGTCGGCCCGGTTCTCTTTCAGGGCGCGCCGCTGCAGGCGTTCGACCATCTTCTCCTCGTCGTTGCAGACGAGGTGGATGACCTCGAGCACCTCGATGTACTCCTCCATCAGCTTCGCCTGGTGCACGTTGCGCGGGATGCCGTCGAGCACCAGCAGATCGTCGTGCGGCTTGTACATGCTGAGGATGGTCTGGGCGTGGATGTTCTCGGCCCACATCTTCACGGTCACCTCGTCGGGCACCAGCTCGCCGCGTGAGGAGAACTCACGGAACGTCCGCCCCAGTTCCGAGTTGATGTCGATGGTGCGGAAGACCTCGCCGCACGAGAGGTGGTAGAACCCGGGGATCTGTCCGAGGATCTTGCCCTGCGTGCCCTTGCCCGCGCCGGGAGCGCCGAACAGCAGAACGGTCTGGTACTTCTTGCCCATCGTCTACTCCTGTCTGAGCGTGCGGGACGGTCTGTGTCCCGGGTCAGGACGATAGCCCGACCCCCCCGCATCGACCGCGAAAACAAGCCTCGTGGCCCTAATCCGGGGGTATTCGGACCGGCGCAGCCGGACGAAAGCCCATGCTCCGACGTCCACCTCGTATCCTCATCGCGTGCCGGCCCACACCCACCGCCCATTCCCGCTCGCCTGGCGGATCGCGATCCCGGCCTCGTTCGTGGTCTGGATCGCCGTCTCGTGGGGGCTCTCCGAGCTCAACGAGCACTTCGGGATCGGGCCGTACGCGTGGGTGCAGCGCCGCGGGCCGACGGGCGAGCTCGTTATGCTGATCATCTTCTACGCCCTGATGTTCGGCTCGCCCATCGCCCTCTACGCCATCGGCGTACGACGATTCCGCATCAGGCCCGGTACCTGCGAACGCTGCGGCTACGACCTGACCCTGCCCGGCTCACACGCCCGAACACGCCGCCTCAACACCTGCCCGGAGTACGGCTGGCGTGCCCCACTCGAGCGCCACTACGGGCCCGTCTGATCGGCTTCTGGCAGTACACTGGCGAGCGTGCCCGACGCCGAGCCAACCTGCCCCGCACCGACCGCCCTCCCGCCCGCCTGCCCGGCGTGTGGGTACGACATCTCGGGGCTAGAACGATGCCCGGAGTGCGGCTACGGCGGCGGGAACCTGTTGCTCGGGTCCATGATCCGTGAGTGGACCGTGGAGCCCGAGGGCATCCGACGAGTCGGCGAGACATTGGGACGTGCCGAGCGGCTCTGGAAGGTCTACGTGCTGGTGCCCGTAGCGATATTCATCGTGATGCTGGTGCTCGGGTTCGTGTTCACCGGTCTCGGGCTGCTCTCTGAATGGCTCTCGCTCAGCGTTGGCGAGCGGGTCGCTGATTTCCTCGGGTTCGCGATTCTGATTCCCTTTGGGCTGGCCGTGCTGGTGTGGTACCTGATGGGCGTGATCGGTCGGCTGTGGGTGCTCCTGTTCCGGCTGCCCGTCGTGCTGAACGGTCCACAATCACCGGTGCCCCAGCCACGCTGGCGTGCCCTGATCTTCGTGGTCGGGGTGATGGCGCACCTGAGCCTCGCCGTCGCGGCCGTGCTCATGATTTCTGACAACACGACGTACCCGCTCCTGCTGTGCGGGGTGTTCACCTTCGAGGTGCTGCTTTCTCAGGGCGTGCCCATCACCGGGCGGTACCGGGAGCACGCTTTCGGAATCCCGAGCGAGATCCGCTTGTCACTGCTCGGCGTGTTCGCGTGCTGCGTCGCGATTGGGTACGGCGTCTACCAGCACATCGTCGGCGGCACCGAGTTCGCGGACGGCTTCGCCTTGGCCGCGGTGATCGCGATCGTTGGTTGTGTGTGGCTCGCGGCACGGTGCACCGAGCGGGTCGGCACGCTCAAACGCCTCTGCGAATTCGCCGGGGCTCACGAAAAAACGGCCGCCCCCGAAGGGACGGCCGCCTGATCGAATCAGATTGCTGAGGCCGCGGCCTTACTGCCCGGCCGCGATGACCTCTTCCTGCAGGTTGCGCGGCATCGGGGCGTACTTCAGGAACTCCATCGAGTTCGCCGCGCGACCCTGGCTCAGACCACGCAGCGTGGTCGTGTAGCCGAACATCTCGGAGAGGGGCACCTCGGCGGTGATCTGCTTCACCATCCCGCGGTCCTCCTGCTCCAGGATCATCCCGCGACGGCTCGACAGGTCGCCGGTCACGTTGCCGAAGTACTCCTCCGGCGTCGTGATCACGACCTTCATGATCGGCTCGAGCAGCACGCTCTTGGCCTTGTTGACCGCCTCACGCAGCGCCAGGCGGGCCGCCTGCTCGAACGCCACCTGGCTCGAGTCCACGTCGTGGTACGAGCCGTCCACCAGCTCGGCCTTGATGTTGATCAGCGGGTAGCCGGCGCTCACGCCGGTCCGGGCCGTCTGGCGGACGCCCGCCTCGACCGACGGGATGAACTCCTTCGGGATCGAGCCGCCCACGATCTTGTTCTCGAACGCGATGCTGTCCTTGAAGTTCAGCCCGGCCTCCTCGGCCTCCTCGGCGGTGAAGGGCATCAGGTTGATCGTGCAGTCGCCGAACTGGCCGCGACCACCGGACTGCTTCTTGTACAGCCCGCGGACGTTCGTCGCCGTGCCCTGGATCGCCTCGCGGTACGACACACGCGGCTTGCCGACCTCGACGCCCACCTTCATGTCACGCACGAGCTTGTTCTTGATGATCTCAAGGTGCAGCTCGCCCATGCCCGCGATGATGGTCTGGCCGGTCTCTTCGTTGTACTCGCTGCGGAAGGACGGGTCCTCGCGACGGATGGTCACCAGCGCCTCGGACAGCTTCCGCTTGTCGTCGGCCGTGTTCGGCTCGATCGACATGCTGATCACCGGCTCCGGGAACGTCATCCGCTCCAGCACGATCGGGTCGTCCGGCGAGCACAGCGTGTCGCCCGTGATCGAGTTCTTGATGCCGACCACGGCCACGATGTTGCCCGCGCCGACCTCGTCGAGCGCCTGGCGGTCCTTGGCGTGCATCTCGAAAATACGGCTCGCGATCTCGCGCTTCCCGTTCACCGGGTTCAGCGTCCGGGTGCCCTTCACGAGCTTGCCCGAGTAGATCCGCATGTAGGTCAGGTCGCCGTGCGTGTCGTTCACGACCTTGAAGACCAGGGCGCTGAACGGCGCGTCGTCGTTGTGCGGACGTGTCAGCTTGTTGGCCTCGTCCTTCGGGTCCGAGCCCTTCATCGGCGGGACCTCCTGCGGGTTGGGCAGGTAGTCGATCACGCCGTCGATCAGGCGCTGCACGCCGATGTTCTTCAGGGCCGAGCCGCAGAAGACCGGGTTGCACTCGCGGGCGATGGTGCCCTTCCGGATCGCGGCCTTGATGTCCGCGACCGTCAGCGAGTCCTCGTCCTCCAGGTACTTCTCCATCAGGTCGTCGTCCAGGCTCGCCGCCTGCTCGACCATCTCGTGGCGCCACTCCGCGGCCTTCTCGGCCAGGTGGTCCGGGATCTCCTTCTCGGTCACCACCGCGCCCTGGCTGTCGGCGTCGAAGTAGTACGCCTTCATCTCCACCAGGTCGATGATGCCCTCGAGGTCGTCCGAGGCGCCGATCGGGTACTGCACCGCGACCGGGTTGGCGCCCAGACGCTTCTTGATGGTGCCGTAGCTGAACTCGAAGTCCGCCCCCATCTTGTCCATCTTGTTGATGAAGCACATGCGGGGCACCTCGTACCGGTCGGCCTGACGCCACACCGTCTCCGACTGGGCCTCCACGCCCTCCTTGCCGTCGAAGACCGCGACCGCGCCGTCCAGCACACGCAGCGAACGCTCCACCTCGATGGTGAAGTCCACGTGACCGGGGGTGTCGATCAGGTTGATCTTGTACTCTTTGCCCTTGTGCTCCCAGGGGCAGGTCGTCGCGGCCGACTGGATCGTGATGCCGCGCTGCTGCTCTTCCTCGAGGAAGTCCATGGTCGCGGTGCCCTCGTGCACCTCGCCCAGCTTGTAGTTCTTGCCCGTGTAGAACAGGATGCGCTCGGTGACGGTGGTCTTGCCCGCGTCGATGTGGGCGCAGATGCCGATGTTCCGGATGTTGCTGAGGTCGGTCGCCATGGCAGTTCCTCTGATTCCTCTGGTTCGCGTCCCGGCGTGGGACTCGGGTTCTGGGTCGTCTCGTCCGTCGGTGAGTGCTCGTCACCCCGCTCGGGGGTGACGGGTTGCGTCAGTCAAAGTCTCTGTCGAAGAGATGGGAGTTGAGCGAAGAGGGGGGTGAGTGGGGGGGGTGGGGGGGGGCGGGGGGGGCATCGCCGGGGTCGGGATCACTCCCGCCTCTGGTCGGCTCCGCGTGGTTGTGTCGTGAGATGTGTGGTGTGGGCTGGAAAGCCCTTGCCAACTCGTCATGCCCCGGCGACACCGGGGCTCGTGTCACCCGGCCCCGTCGGGGTCTTCCTGGCTGTCTGTGGAGCCGTCCATCGCAGTGCTCCTCACAGGGAGGGGGGTGGTGACACGATCGCGCCCACATCAGACGCGTTGAGAGCAATCCTAGACCGGGTTTTTGCCCCCGGCAACACGGTCCGCCAATCGCGGGATGCGGACGCAAGTGACTGCCAACAAAGCGGCTAGGCCGCTCTGCTCACCCGTTATCCCGTGCGGCGAAGCGCTCCAGACGTCGCCTGGTGGCCTCGTCGAAGCGGCGCAGGGGATCAAGCCGCCGCCATGCGTCCAGTTCCAGCGCCCGGGCCGCCCACTCCGCGCTCGGCCCGATGTGCACGAGCTCGTCGTGCCAACGGGCCAGCTCCAATGCGATCCGGGGGTTGTACGGGTCCAGGGCGAAGGCCCGTTCCAGCGACTCGATCGCACGCGCCCCGCCTTCTTCCAGAGGCACCAGATCCTGCGAGACCGCGCCCGACTCGATCGCCGCCAGACGACGCCACGCCCGGGCGGATCGGGCGTCCGGATCGTCTCTGGAGGCCCAGTCCCGCCCCGTCTCGATCCACTCGTCCACCGGCTCGACGCCGGCCAGGGCCTGGTCGATCGCGACGCGGCTGATCAGCAGACGTGTTCGCAGGTGCCCGGGTCGTGCCTCGTGCGCACGGACCAGGTGCGGGATCGCCTCGGCACGCGCCAGCGGGATCATGTCGGTCGCAGGCAGGGCATTCGGGGCACGCATGAGTTCCCCGGCCCGAGCCAGCGGCACGCTCGCGTCCCGCAGCGCACGCTCCCAGGGCAGGACGGTGCTCACGTTCACCCACGCCACCCAGCACGCCAGGGCAGCCAGCAGCCCGCTTGAAATCGCGCGTGACCGCACGGGGTCTGGCTGTGCTGGTGCGAAGCCCGTGCCACACGCCCCCAGCAGCAGGAACCACACCCCCGCCGAGCCGTGCTGGATCGGGGTCATCTCGATCATCGCGTGCCCCAGCAGCACCACGACGAGCCCCACGCACGCGCCCCGCCCCGCCCGACTCGGCGCGTCCGTCAGCAGGAACCGGGCGACCAGCACCCAGCCGACCACGCCGACGACCCGGGCCAGCACGTCCACGGGCACGAGCAGGTCGCGCTCGAAGAAGGCCGAGCCCGCAAACGCCAGCACCGGAATCAACACCACGGCCCGCTGCGCCTCGCCTGTTGAAGGCTCGGGATTGGAGGCGGTCTCTTCGTGGGTCGCACCGGCCACCTCGACGCCCCGTCGTAGCACCAGCACGAGCCACGCCAGCGAGCACACACCCAGCGTCGCGAGCCAGTCGAAGGGCAGGCTGTGGGGGCTGCTGACCTCCTCGGGGTTCAGCGGGTTCTTGGCGAGCAGGTAGGCCTCCTGAAACCCGCTGGGGCCCGTGCCCAGCAGCGGGTGATCGGCGAGGATCCGGAGCGAGGCCTGCAGGTAGTGGGCCCGGAACAGGAGGCTCAGTTCGCCCAGGCGCTCGCCGAGTGCGCCACGGAGGGCCACGCCCAGCAGCACGAGCACGCACGCGCCGGCCGGGATCCAGACTCGCCACGCGCTCGGTCGTGCGCCCCGTCCCATCGCCAGCCACACCCCGGCACCGGCCAGCCCGAGCAGCGAGGCTCCGATGCCCCCCTTCGACCCGGTGAGCAGCAGCAGCCACACGCCCGCGCTGGCCAGGGCGAGCCACGCGAGCCGGCGCATGCGGTCTGGTTCCAGGGCCATCCGGATCGTCGCGTACACGCCGCACGCGCCGGCGAAGGTCGCGAGCATGTTCGAGGTGCCGAACCACGCACGCACGTCCGGCTGCTCGAGCCGGCGCTCGAACAGGCGCGCCTGCGACGACCCCGGCATCCAGCCCTGTGCGCCCAGCACCGAGTCCTTGTTTTCGCGGAACGTCCGCACCGTCTCGGCGTGCTCCACGAACAACTGCACCAGCGACCGCATCAGCAGCAACGCCACGAACCCGAGCCCCAAACCAAGGACGACGCGCCGGACCGCGGCGTCTCGCCCGAGCCACGCGACCCCCAGCATCACGCCCAGCCCCGAGACCCAGGGCCCGGCGGTCAGCAGGTGCTCCGTCTCGCCCGCGCCGTGGATCAGCACGGGCACCGTGCCGATCAGCAGCAGCGTCACCGCCCGTATCGAGCGGGTGCCGCTGGTCCACGCGCCCAGCGCCACGCCGAGCAGCGTGATCGAGTCGAACAACAGCGCCCCGGACGGCGCCAGACGCGTGCCGGTGGGGGGGCTGAGCAGCGGATCGGCGTCCCAGAAGGGCAGCGGCGTGTAGACCACCATCGCACGCACGAACGTCGGGATCAGCATCAGGCCAAGCGCCACCCACACGCGCGGGTCTGTCGGATTCTGGCGTGGTGACGTGCTGTCGGGGGCGGTCATGGTTGTGTGTCCTGGTCTGCTCGCACGGACTGATTCGAGCTCCCGTACTCCAGCAACGCCATCACCCCGAACACCAGCACGATCAGCACGCCCAGCAGCACGGCCTGCGTCGGGTCGCTCCGGACCAGCAGCACGCCGGCGACCGCGGTCAGCAGGGTGAAGCAGTAAATAACGCCCATCGCCGCCCGCACGCTCAGGCCCCGCTTGACCAGCCGGTGCGAGAAGTGCTGCAGGTCGCCCTTGAACGGGCTCTTGCCCTGCGACAGCCGGATCAGCGTCACGCTCGTGAAGTCATACAGGGGCACGCCCAGCACCACCAGCGGCATCAGCAGCGCGTACCACCGCCCGCTCTCGAACGGCTCCCCGCCCGCCGACTCGGGCACGAAGGTCGTTCGCACCGTCAGGAAGGCCAGCAGGAATCCCAGCACCAGCGAGCCGCCGTCGCCCATGAACAGGCGTGCTGGCGGGAAGTTCCAGACGAGGAACCCGAGCGAGGCCCCGCAGACCAGCGCCAGCACCCCGGCGACGAACCACTGCCCCTGCATCAGGGCGGACACCATGAAGCCGCCTGAAGCGATCGCCGCGACGCCGCCCGCGTACCCGTCCATGTTGTCGATGAAGTTCATCGCGTTGGTGACGCAGACGATCCACAGCACCGTGACCAGCATCGACAGCCACGGGCCGCCCGCGATCGGGTCGAGCATGGTCAGCAGGCGCGTGTCCATGGGCCACGCGACCAGGATCGCCGGGGCCAGCATGATCACCAGCTTGCCCAGCGCTCCGAGCGGCGTGCGGTCATCGATGAGCCCCAGCACGTGCAGCAGCAGCGCCGAGCCGATCAGCCAGAGCCCGAGGGCGGCCTCGGACCGCACACCGCGGATGAGTTCGATGTGCTCGAGCAGGAATCCCGGGCAGGATTGCTCGTCGCTCCACAGATAGCTCAGCCCCAGCACGACCAGCATCGGCAACAGGATGGCCATGACAATCCCGATCCCCCCCGTGTTCGGGATTGCTCGCCGGGCCATCTTCTCCTGCCCGGCCATTGCGTCGGTATCGAGGGCCCCGGCGCGCAGGCTCAGCGACCGCACCACGGCGCACGCGAGCGCACTCAGCAGCAGGACGATCGGGACCAGGCTCAGGACCAGCGTGTACACGGGGCGATGGTATCAGGACGCCGCGTCGGGCTCGGCATGCTTCCGGGCCACGAACAGCCAGGGCAGCAGCGCCAGGAACTGCGCCAGCGCCGCCAGCCCGCACAGGGCCAGCACCCGCCAGGGCCAGGGCGGCAGGGCGTGCAGGATCGTCCGCTTCTCCGGGAGTTCACGCCCGACGTACCCGTAATTGGTGTCCCGGATCTCGTTGAAGCCGACCATCGCCAGCACGTAGACCACGCCGACGTAGACCGCGAAGCGGTAGTCCTTCCACCCGGGCCGGTACCGACGCACCCAGACCTCGTACATCGCCGAGCCCACGATCTGCGTGTGCCCGATCCAGAAGAACCAGTACTGCGGGCTGGCGTACCCCTCGGTCAGCACCGGGGTGAAGAAGGCCTGCGTGCTCAGCCCGATGCCCCAGAAGTAGAGCACGGCCCGCCAGTGCCGGCTCTCGGTCAGCATCGCGATCGCCGCGGTCCAGGCCGCGAGGTCGCAGACGTGGATCGGCAGGCTGACGCCGAACTCGAAGTTGGCGGGCAGGCAGTACCAGACGGTCGTGATCGACTGCGTCACGATGATGGACGCGATCCAGAAGAACCGGACGAGGGGCTCGTACTTGCGGCCTTTGTGCGCGCCGGCGAGGCAGACACCGACCATCACCGCCGCGAGCACACCCGCGGTCAGCCAGTGGAAGGGCGTGAACGCGTGAAACTCGGTCGCCCAGTCGTAGGTTTGGGCGGGCGGCGTCGTGGTGGTAGGGGCGGCGGGTGTCATAGTGGGGGAGCGGGCGAATTCTCAACCCCGTTCGAGGGGGCGATGTTCCACGTGGAACATCGTCGTCTCTTCAGGGCTCGAACGCCCAGTGCCACAAGATAGACCGCATACATCAGCAACTGTGCGCCCAGAACCATGAACAATGGGCGCTCGGGCCATTCTCCCAGCGCATCAACGACGGACGAGGCCGCGTATTCGCCCCGCCCCAGGTACGAGTAGTTGGTCCCCAGCCAGAGATTGACCGGGATCACAAGCCCGGCGTACACAAGCCCCCAGAGTGCCGCGAACCCCCAGTCCCGGAAACGCGGCCCCCACCCGTGGACCGCGATGGCGTAGACCGCGGCCCCGACGATCATCGTGTGCCCGACCCAGTAGAGCCAGAAGTCCACGCTCGCGAGCCCGAAGTCCCACATCGGGGTGACGATCCCCTGCGTCGAGAGGCCCAGCCCCCAGAAGAGCATGATCGCCCGCAGGCGACGGTGCTGGGTGATCAGGGCGAACGGGGCGGCCCAGCCGACCAGGCGGCACAGGTGCAGCGGGAGGGACTCGCTCACGTCGTAGTTCGCCGGGAGCAGACGCCACACGGTGGCGAAGGCCTGCCACGCGAGCATGATCCCGGCGACGGTGTACCGGAACGCCCGCTCGGACTCGGCGGACCGGGCCAGCAGGCGTCGCCCAGCGACGCACCAGAGCGCCATGGTCGCGACGCATGTCCCCGCGGCCACGGCGTGGAACAGGCCGAACGGCTCAAAGTGGTGCAGCCAGCTCGGGTCGGCTGTCGGTTGTATGGCGGGCGGGGCCATGGGAGCAATCTATCGCCTCACGCCCCGGACGGGGCGGACTCGTGCCGGAGTTGCCCGCAGGCCGCGGCGATATCGCGACCGCGACTGGCCCGGATGTGGCAGTTGTGCCCGTGGTCGCGGAGAATGCGTTGGAAGTGATGCACCGCGTCGCCCCCGGGGCGCTCGAAGGGCAGACCCCGCACCTCGTTGTACCGGATCAGGTTGATGTTGCCGCGGAGTTGCTTGGCGACCTTGGCGAGCTGGTGGGCGTGCTCGGGTTGGTCGTTGACCCCGGCGAGGAGGATGTACTCGAGCGTGATCTCGCGCCCGGTCTTCCTGAACCAGGTCTGGCAGGCGGCGAGCAGATCGTCGATGGTGGTGTAGTCGCTCCAGGGGATGAGTTTGCGCCGGAGCTCGTCGTTGGGGGCGTGCAGGGAGAGGGCGAGGGTGACGGGGAGGTCGAGCTCGAGCGCGAGCTTCTCGATGGCCTTGGGCAGGCCGACCGTCGAGACGGTGATCTTGCGGGCGCTGATTCCCATGCCCCACGGGGCGGCGAGCGTCCGCACGGCCTGCACGGTTGCCTTGAAGTTGGCCAGCGGCTCGCCCATGCCCATGAAGACGATGTTGGAGAGGCGGTCCACGCCGTCGAGGCGGGCGAGTCGCCAGGCCTGCTCGATGACGCGCCCGGCGGAGAGGTTGCCGTCGAGTCCGCCCAATCCGGTCGCGCAGAACTTGCACCCGACGGGGCAGCCGACCTGGGTCGAGATGCAGGCGGTCCGGCGCGAGCCGGTCGGGTCCTCGCTCGGGATCATGACGCACTCGGTCTGGCGGCTGGTGTCCGAGTAGGGCATCTCCTGCCCGACGATGGGCAGGCGGGTGTCGTGATCGACGCTGGCCTCGGACGCGCTGACGGCGGGGTCGCCCGGGGCGAGGTCGTCGGGCCACTCGATGAGGAGTTTCTGGGTGCCGTCGGTGGCGAGCTGATGGGCGACGGTGGGTCCGGAGAGGAAGACCATCTCGCTGGCGAGCAGGTCGCGGTCGGCGCCGGAGAGATTGGACATCGCGCCGGGATCGATCACGCCCTTGGCGTACACCCATTCGAGGATCTGCTTGGCGCGGAACTTCGGCAGGCCCCGGTCGGCGCACCACGCGGCGAGCGACTCGGGCGTGTGGTCGAAGATGTGGTCGGTGGGGTGGTTCACGACTCGGCGACCGCCATGGGCTCGGCGTCCGCCCCGTAGGCCTTGGCCGAGATGGTGGGAGCCTGCACGCGCACGAGCCGGTCCTTGTGATCGATGCCGCGTTCGGTCATGACGTCCTTGAGGGTCTTGGGCAAACCGAACTCGACGGACTCCTCGAAGACGTCGGCGACGTGCAGGGTCGCGTCGTAGCGGTCCACGAACCAGCGGCAGATCTCGGCGACGAGGTCTTCGGGGGCCGAGGCGCCGGCCGTGAGCATGATGGTCTCGACGTCCTCGAACCAGCCGGGCTCAAGGCCGTTCACGTCGTCGATGAGTCGGGCGGGCGTGCCCGCGGTCGCGGAGATCTCGGTCAGGCGTTTGGAGTTGGAGCTGTTGGTGCTGCCCACTACCAGCGTGAGGTCGCACTTCGGGGCGATCTGGCGCACGGCGTGCTGGCGGTTGGTGGTCGCGTAGCAGATGTCTTCTGAGGGCGGGGCCTTGATGTTGGGGAAGGCCTGCTTGAGCGCATCGATGATGATCGCGGCGTCGTCGGTCGAGAGCGTGGTCTGCGTCAGGTAGACCAGCCGGTCCGAATCGTGGATGACCAGATCGGGGATGTCCTCGGGGGTCTCGACGACCTGGATCGCGTCGGGGGCCTCGCCGCGGGTGCCGATGACCTCCTGGTGGTCGCGGTGCCCGATGAGGAGGATCTGGAGGCCACGCCGTGCGTAGCGGATGGCCTCGGAGTGGACCTTGGTGACGAGCGGGCATGTGGCGTCGATGCTGGTGAGGTTGCGTGCGTCGGCCTTGGCCCGGACCGCCGGGGAGACGCCGTGGGCGCTGAAGACGACGACCTCGCCCTCGGGGATGTCGTTGACGTCCTCGACGAAGACGACGCCGCGTGACTTGAAGCGGTTGACGACGTGGGTGTTGTGGACGATGTCGTGGTAGACGTAGACGGGCTCGCCCTCGAAGACATCGATGACCTGATCGACGACGTCGATGGCCATCTGGACGCCGGCGCAGAAGCCGCGGGGGTTGGCGAGGACGATCTTCATGGGCGGGTCGCGGTCTGGGACGGGTGGCAAGGCACGATTCGGGTCGGTGGAGGGGGGTGGGTGGGAATTGGGGAGTCGGGTTGGGGAGTCGGGGGGGTGGATGGTTCGTGGGCAAGCGGGCATCTGATGCTAGGGTGGGCTCGGGAGTGCGACCGGGGCGGGCGGTCCTCGGTACGATGCGGGGACGTGGGCGAGTTCAGTGTTTGAGGGACCGAATGCCGACCGAGCCGGACAAGAGCGCCAAGCTGTTCGAGAACAAGCTGGACGGACCGATCGCCGAGATGGTCCGGCGGTCGCACCGCACGTGCCGTCTCGCGGCCAAGCGGGCTTCCACGACGGTGTATCCCGGGCTGCGATTGCTGCCCGAGCCGAAGCGATCCGCGGCGATCGCGTTGTACACGTGGAAGCGTCGGGTGGACGACGCCGCGGATATGGACGGGCTGGTGGAATCGCGCCGCGTGGAACTGGCCCGCCTGCGGGACATGACGTGCCGCACGCACGCGGGGCATCCGCCTGCGAACTCCGAGGACTTCTGGCTGGCGCTGGGCGAGGTCTTCGCGGGGTACGAGATCCCGCTGGAGTGGCTGGAGGGCGTGCTGGACGGGGCGGACTGGGACCTGGAGAAGGGGGTGATCCGGACCGAGCAGGAGCTGGAGCTGTACTGCTACCGGGCGGCCTCGACGATGATGATGGCGCTGGTGCGGATCGTGGGGCTGGCGCCGGGCGCGGACGAGGACGAGGCGCTCGACCTGGCCAAGAAGCGCGGGCTGGCGATGCAGCTGACCGACATCGTGCGCGACTTCGGCGAGGACTACGACTCGTACCCCAGGCGCCAGTACATCCCGGGCGAGGCCTTCGAGGCGGCCGGGTTGAAGCCCAACGCGATGCGGGTCTGGATGCCCGAGGAGCAGTGCGAGCGCCTGGCGCTGGAATGGATCGACCTCGCGGAGGGCGCGTACACGGCCTCGGACGGGTTCGAGCGGCTGCTCGAGCGTGGGTCGAGGCGTGCGGTGCGGATGATGAGCGTGCTCGCGCACGAGTCGCTGGCGGAGCTGCGTAAGAATCCGTCGCGGATGGTGCGCGGCGGTCGGGTGGGTCCGGGGACTGCCGCGCGGAAGCGGCTGGGCCTGGCGCTGCGCTTCACGAAACTTTGATGGTGGCGGTTCTGATGCTGATCCGGTGGGGAGAGCGGTGTGATGGCGCGAGAATCTGTTCGCAGTCTGGGCGGAATGGGGAATGAACGGCCGAGAACTCGGTGCTACACTGAGGCCGCACGCGGTATCGCCGCGTACAGACGTTGAGACCTCGGAGGTGCGTCCCTATGGGGCAGGTGAAACCCTGGCAGATCGTGCTGATTGTGCTGGCCCTGATTGTGTGCGGGGTTTCCGTGGGCATGACGATGTTCGGCGGCGGTGGCCCGCGCATGGGCGACCGGATCGAGATGGTGGACCTGGTGTCGGGCGACCGGTACTGGATCGACGTGAGCGGGAAGCGTCGGGGGACGTTCCCGGCGAAGCACCCGGAGACCGGGCTGCGGACGCTGGTGCGGATCCATGAGCAGGATGACGGGAGCTGGACGTCGGGCGAGATCGCCGCGTCCGCGGCGCAGGTCGAATCGACCGGCGCCGACCCGCGTGAGCTGTTTCAGGCGGTGGAATCGTTCGAAAACGGAGTGGTGCGGCCGAACGCGGCCGAGCCGGTTGAGTACGTGCCCGGGGGCTGACAGGTGAGGGCCAAGACCATGAGCAATCGAGAATCACGTTCCGTCGAGCATCGTGCGTTTACCCTGATCGAGCTGCTGGTGGTGATCGCCATCATCGCGCTGCTGATCGGGATCCTGCTGCCCGCGCTGGGCAAGGCCCGGGAGTCTGCCCGGACGCTGGTGTGCGCCGCGAGCCAGCGCAACCTGATGCAGTTCCAGTCGTACTACATCAACGAGAACAACGACTACTTCTCGAGCCCGAACTCGTCGGTCGTGGACTACCTCGCGATAAGCAACGGGCGGATGAACGTCGGGGACACGCGCGACGCCCTGTCGTTCGACACCACGTCCACCACCCCGACGAGCACGCACGACTGGATCAGCCCCATCGCGGGCGACTCGCTCAACTGGTCCCCGAACCGCGCCGAGCGGACGTTCCAGATCTTCAACGGCGAGGTCTCGTGCGCCTCGACCCGCATCATCATCAACGACTCGGTCTACGCCGGCGGGTCGATCCCCGACCTGGACGACTTCGAGCGGATCAACATCGACCGCGGGTACCGGGCGATCAGCTACCTGATGCCGACCACCTGGTTCGCGCTCGGCCCGCGCGAGGCGGCCTTGGCACGCCGGTTCCCCGTCAGCGGGATGCCGATCCTCAACAACAACTACGCCAGCGGCATCACCAACCCCGAGGGCTACCGCCCGCGGGTTGACAAGGCCGGCATCCAGCCCTCCGGCAAGCGGCTCTTCGCCGACGGCACGCGATACCTGTCCAGCGCCGACGGCCTCGACTTCGACGCGAACTCCACCCCCAGCTCGTTCGGCTCCTTCACCGAGCAGCCGCCCACCAAGCTGTGGTCCACCGCCTGGTCCGACGTCTCCCCCAACGGGAACGTCCAGACGCCCGACAACTCGCTGCTCTCGTTCCGGCACGCGGACGGCATGAACGCCGCGTACATGGACGGGCACGTGGATTTCGTCCGCGAGCCCGAGGCACGCCTGCCCGAGGCTTGGCACCCGTCCGGGGCCGAGGTCGAGAACCCGAGCGACCTGCACCCCGAGACGCGCGAGTACATCGAGTCCAAGAACGTCCGCGGCGGCGGGAACTTCATCATCCCGTAACCGTGGCAGACCCGTCCCACACACCCCACGAGCTGGAGCGGCTCTTCGAGTGGCTCCGCATCCCGTCGGTCAGCACGGACCCCGCCTACCGGGCGGACTGTCGCCGGGCCGCGGTATGGGCACGCGAGCACCTGAGCGCATCCGGCTTCGCGGCGGAGCTGCGTGAGACCGGCGAGGCCGGTTCCGACGGGTCCGGTACCGGGCATCCGATCGTGTGGGCGACGTCCGAGGCGGCGGGTGGGTACACCGGGCCGCACGTGCTGTTCTACGGGCACTACGACGTGCAGCCCCCGGAGCCGCTGGACCTGTGGCGGAGCCCTCCCTTCGAGCCGGTGCTGGAAGACGGCGAGCACGGCCGGCGGATCGTGGCACGCGGCGCATGCGACGACAAGGGCCAGGTCGCGGGCTTCCTCGAGGCGATGCGCCGCGTGTTCGAGCGGACCGGGGTCGCCGGCGGGGGCGTGCGCTACACCGTGCTGCTCGAGGGCGAGGAAGAGTCGGGCTCGGTGAACCTCGAGCGGTTCGTCGAGGCTCACACCGACGAACTCGGGGCGTGCGACGTCTGCGTGATCTCGGACACCGGCATGCTCGGGCCGGGCAGGCCCGCCATCACCTACGGCGTGCGCGGTCTGTGCTACACCGAGGTCACGCTGCACGGGCCGGATCAGGACCTGCACTCGGGGATGTGGGGCGGCAAGGTGCCCAACCCGATCAACGAATTGGCCAAGGTGCTCGCCCAGCTCTGGGACGGGGACCGGCGGGTCACGGTGCCCGGGTTCTACGACAGCGTCCGCCCCATCGGTGACGACGAGCGAGCGGGCTGGGCCTCGCTCGGAGTGGACGAGCACGCGGCGCTCAAGGGCATCGGGCTCGGGCCCGAGGGGGGCGTCGGCGAGGCCGGGTACGGCTTCATCGAGCGGGAGTGGGCGCGCCCGACGTGCGACATCAACGGCATCGTGGGCGGGTACACCGGGCACGGGGCCAAGACGGTCATCCCGTCGTACGCGTCGGCGAAGGTGAGCTTCCGGCTGGTGGCGGACCAGAACCCCGACGACGTGCGGGACGCGTTCTTCGGGTGGCTGCGTGACCGCACGCCGCCGGGGTGTCGCTGGGACCTGCACGACCACGGCGGGGGTTGGCCCGCGACGGTCTCGACGGATTCCCCGACGCTGCAGGCGGCCAGGCGGGCGTTGAAGTCGGCTTCCGGGGCGGAGGCGGCGCTGATCAAGAGCGGGGGCTCGATCCCCGTGGCGGGCCTGCTGAAGGCCGGGCTCGGGATCGACACCGTCTTCATGGGGTTCGGGCTGGAGGACGATCGGGTCCACTCCCCCAACGAGAAGTTCGACCTGGCTTGCTTCGAGCTCGCGATCGCGGCCCACGAGCGCCTGGTGGACGAGCTGCACCGGGGGTAGAGGCGCAATGGGGTACGCGTGGGGGCGTGTGAGGGGGCGTGGGGGGTTGTTGGGGGTCGTGGGGGGGGTCAGTCGCCCGGGGCGACCTCGGAGACCTCGATCGGTGCGGCATCGATCGGCGCGACCTCGATGATCTCGCCGGGGTGGCCGTCGGTCTCGCCGTTCGCGGCCCGCATGAGCTGGAGCTGGTAGGAGTAGCGGAGCTTCTCGACCTCGCACCGGATGTTCCAGAAAGAGGACTCGGTGCGGATCACGCTGGCCACGGTGCTGAGCATGCAGACACCGACGCCGGCCATGAGGAGCAGCATCAGGAGCGTGGGCAGGGTGAGGTCCATGCCATTGAGTCGGCTCGGGAAGATCCTGACTTGAACCGAACCCACGGGGCGAGTGCGACCGTATACCATGCCGAACGATTCCCGCGTGAGGACCGATCGCTTGCCCAGAAGCCTGTTCCGAATCCTGACGGCACTTCTGATCGGCATCCCCGGGGGGGTGGCCCCGGCCCAGCCGCTGGATGAGGTGGACGCCGGCACGGGAGACATTGAGCTGGAGGTCGCCAGGTTCGGGGTGGGGAACGTGGCCCGCCCGGGGGCGTGGGTCGGCGTGCTGGTGACCGTGCGGGACCTGGAGTTGACCCAGCGGAACGTGCTGCTGCGGATCGCCAACCCCGATCCGGACGGCGACGAGCTGCAGATGGACCGGGTCGTGACCACGAACCCCGGCGTGGGGGGCGGGCTTCAGTCGTTCTGGCTGTATTCCAAGCTGGCGTACGACATCGATCCGACCGAGCCGATCACGGTGCGGGCGTACGAGGCGAGCGAGTCGGGGAGCGACCTGGAGGAGGACCTGGGGTACACGCCCGGGCGTCTGCTGGGGGCGACCACGATCTACCCGCAGAACTCGATGGAGCGTCTGACGACCGGGCTGTACGGGGTGGTGGGGCAGTTGCCGCTGGGTCTGAACGGGTACCAGGTGACGCCGCCTCAGAGCGACCTGCCGCTCTCGTCGCACGAGCTGACGCGGGTGGTGGACGGGCTGACGACGGACACGCTCCCGGACGCGTGGCAGGGGCTGTATCCGTTCGAGGTGCTGGTGTGGGGGGGCACGATCGGGGCGGGGCGTGATCCCGGGGCGTTGAACACGGCCCAGGCGAACGCGATCGCGGAGTGGGTGCGTCGGGGCGGGCACTTCGTGATCGTCCTGCCCAGTGCGGGGCAGGAGTGGACGGCGGCGGAGGGGAACCCGCTGGTGGACCTGGACCTGCTGCCGCGTGCCTCGGTGGAGCGGCGCGAGGGCGTGGACCTGGAGCCGTTCCGCTCGATGCTGACGCGCAGCCAGACGGTACCGATGCCGGCCTCGGCGACGGTGCACGTCTTCGAGCCCGCCTCGGACGCCGAGCCGGGGGAGGCGGACCCGATCCTGAGCGGCCCGGAGGGGGACTGCGTGGTGATGCGCCGTCGCGTGGGGATGGGGGCGGTGACGGTGATCGGGATGGACTTCGAGGTCGCGATGTTCCGGGACACGCGGATGGCCCGCCCGCGTGTGCTGCCGGAGGCCGAGGTCTTCTGGAACCGGGTGCTGGGGCGACGGGGGGCGGTGTCGGCGACCGATGCGCTCTCGGCGGGGTTCCCGAGTTCGCGCCAGGTCGGGCCGCGCCGGGTGCGGGTGTACGACGACGCCATCGCGGGCGACATCGCCAAGTCGGGCACGGCCCTGCAGGGCCTGCTGCTGGCGGTGGTGCTGTTCTTTGTGTTCTGGGTGGTGGCGGGTCCGGGCGGGTTCGCGATGCTGGCGCAGGCGAAGCTGAAGCGGCTGGCGTGGGTGGGGTTCCTGGCCATCACGGGCGTGTTCACGCTGGTGGCGTGGTCGGGGGCGTTGCTGATGCGCCCGAAGTCGGTCGATGCCTCCCACGTCTCGATGACGCTCCAGGTGCACGGCGAGCCGACCGAGCGGACACGCTCGTGGGCGAATGTGCTGATCCCCAAGTACGGCACGGCCCGGATCGAGCTGGACCGCGAGGAGGCACGCGGCGGGCTCATCGCGCCGTGGTCCCCCGCGACGACCGACCTGGTGACCAGCCAGTCGTTCCCGGACAACCGCTCGTACCGGGCCCCGGCCCGGTCGCCGGACCGGATGCGGGTGCCCGCCCGCCAGACCGTCAAGCAGTTCGAGATCGACTGGGCGGGCGAACGCCGCATGGGTGGCATCCGGGTGCAGGCGGCGCCGGGGGACGAGCCCCGCCTGAATCTGGTGCTCGATGATCAGCGGAACTGGTGGTACGTCGAGGGCGACCTGGTCCACGACTTCCCGGAGGAGCTCACGGACGTCAGGATCGTGATGGTGCGCGGGCTGAACCGGATTCAGCAGCGCGTGCCGACCGCTTCCAGCTACGCGTCGGTGCAGATTTTCAGCCTGGGGAGTGCGCCGTGGCGGGCGAACGCCGTGCTCTCGATGCAGACGATCACCAACCCCGCGACGCTGGACCGTACGGATCTGATCGGCGACGCGACCCTGACCGACCTGCTCCTCCAGGGGCGTGAGATGAGTTTCGGGGGCGGGGGCGTCACGCAGTCAAATTCAAAGGTGGCGCAGTACACGGCGCTCTGGCTGCTGGGCCAGCTCCCGCCGGCGGACTTCATCGAGCCGCGTCGGGGCGGGAACGCGGGGGATATCGCGGCCCAGCGGCGCATGACGCACGGGCTGGACCTTGGGCGCTGGTTCAGCCGCCCGTGCGTGATCGTGATCGGGCACTGCGTGACCGAGGGGCGCGACCCGGAGCGTCCGAACCCGGTGCCGCTGCTGGTGGACGGGCGTGAGGCTCCGATGACGGGTCGCAGCGTGGTGGCGTGGGTGTACCCGCTGGAGCCGAGCCCGCCCGAGTGGGACCTGCCGGAGACTACCGCCGAAACCCAGACGGAACTCGACAGCGCGCCGGAGGCCGGCTCGTGAGCGGCGCATTCACTGAAGACCGCCTTAGTCCCGACGCACGGAGCACACACACGTGGCGATGATCGAGACCATCAACCTGACCAAGCGCTACGGCGAGCTCGCCGCGCTCAACAACCTCAACCTGACTATCCAGGACGGTGACTGCTTCGGCTTCATCGGCCCCAACGGCGCGGGCAAGACGACCACCATCAAGATCCTCGCGACGCTGCTCAAGCCCTCCTCCGGGCAGGCCCAGATCGCGGGGCTGACCGTGGGCTACCAGAACCGCCAGATCCGCCCGCTCATCGGGTACGTGCCCGACTTCATGGGCGCGTACGAGGACATGGTGGTGTACGAGTACCTCGAATTCTTCGCTGCGGCGTACAACATCAACGGGCAGCAACGCAAGAAGGTCGTCGCCGACGTGCTCGAGCTGACCGACCTGGGCTACAAGCAGACCGCCGAGGTGAACTCGCTGAGTCGCGGCATGCAGCAGCGTCTCTCCATCGCGCGCGTGCTGCTGCACGACCCCAGGGTTCTGCTGATGGACGAGCCGGCCTCCGGCCTCGACCCCCGGGCCCGCATCGAGATCCGCGAGCTGCTCAAAGAGCTCAAGAAGATGGGCAAGACCATCCTGATCTCCAGCCACATCCTGCACGAGCTGGCGGAGCTGTGCAACGTGGTGGGCATCATCGAGCGCGGGCAGTTGCTGTTCAACGGCACGGTGGACGACGTGCTCCGCAAGGCCAAGGTGGGGCACATCGTGCACGTGCAGGTCGCCGACCGCACCGAGGCCGCGGCGGAGGCGATCAAGCGGGTGCCGGGCGTGAAAACCGTCCAGATCGTGGACGGGGACGGCACGTTCACCGGCGGGGGCTCGCGGCGCATGATCCACGTGGGCTACGAGGACCCCAACGCCGACGTGACCGACCTGCCCAACATCCTCATGAACGAGGGGTACCGCATCTCGGCCTTCCACGAGGAGAACGTGAACCTGGAAACCGCGTTCATGCGCCTGACCAAGGGGCTGGTGCAGTAGACCCGCCCTGGCGCCTCATGGGCCCGCTCCGAATCGCGCAGGGCGGTGCGGAATGCCTGTCGGGGTGCCGTGCCGCCACCGGCGGTGTTCGGCGGCGGTAGACTGTTGGACCACCCGTGAGGAGCCCGCTATGAAGCTGTCTGTCTGTGCCGCGTTCGCCGTTCCGCTGGTCTGTGCCGGTCTGGCTCTGGCGGATCCGCCCCCGACCGAGGCCCGCGAGGTCGTCGATACGCTGCACGGCGAGACGATCCCCGACCCGTACCGCTGGCTCGAGGGCGACAACACCGACCCGGACAACATGGGTCGCCTCACCCCCGAGGTCACGGCCTGGACCGACACGCAGAACGCCTACACGCGTTCGGTGCTGGACGGCCTGCAGCCGATGCGGGGGCGACTGGAGGACCGGCTGCGTGAGTTGATGGAGGTGCCCTCGATCGGCACGCCGCGTGCTCGGGGGAGCCGGTACTTCATGAGCCGTCGGGAGGGGTCGCAGGCGCAGGCGGTGCACTACGTGCGTGAGGGGCTGGAGGGGGAGGAGCGGGTGCTGCTCGACCCGATGGACATCGACCCGAGCGGGCTGACCACGATCAGCTGGACCGCCCCGAACGAGGACGGCTCGCTGATGGCCTTCGGCATGTACAAGTCCGGCGACGAGAACTCGACGCTGTACGTGATGGACGTGGACACCGGGGTCTGGCTGGCCGAGGAGATCCCCGGCAAGGTCGGCTTCTCGGGGTGGGACGCCGACTCACGCGGCTTCTTCTACAGCCGGCTCGAGGACCTGGACAACCCGTACTCCTCGCAGTTCTTCCACCACGACCTGGGCACGCACCACTCGCAGGACACGCTGCTGTTCGCCCAGCAGGACATCGGGTTCTTCTACGGCGACATGGGCTACGAGACCGAGAAGCTCGAGTACCTCAAGAACACCTGGGGCCCGTTCGGCTCGCCCAGCGAGGACGGGCGCTGGCTGCTGGTCGGCTACTGGACCGGCACCAACGGCGTGGACCTCTGGATGGCCGACCTGAACGCGTGGCGCCGCACGGGTGAGCTGGACATGACGCCCATGGTCATCGGCGAGACCGGTCGCCCCGGCTCGATGCACTACGACGGCGACACGCTGTTCATGGAGACCACCATCGGTTCGGAGAAGGGGCGCGTGGTCGCGATCGACCTGCACAACCCCGCGATCGACCACTGGGTGGACGTCATCCCCGAGGACTCCTCGCTGGTGCTGTCGGGCGTGTCGTTCGCACGCGGCATCATGGCCGCGGACTACATGGAGGACGCCAAGACCCGCATCAGGCTCTTCACCTACGCCGGCGAGTCGCTGGGCGACCTGGAGCTGCCGGGCATCGGCTCGGCCGGGCTCGCGGCCTTCGACGACCGCACCGAGGCCTTCCTGAGCTTCAGCAGCTACAACATGCCCCGCTCGATCTACCGCGTGGACCTGGCGACCGGCGAGCGCTCGCTGTGGGCCCGCCCGGACGTGCCGGTCGATCCGGACATCCTCGAGGTCAAGCAGGTCTGGTACGAGTCCAACGACGGCACCAAGGTGCCCATGTTCATCGTCCACCGCAAGGGCCTCAGCCTGGACGGCAACAACCCGACCATCCTGTACGGCTACGGCGGGTTCGATATCTCCATGACCCCTGGCTTCAGCGCCACCATGTTCCCGTGGTACGAGAACGGCGGCGTGTACGCGGTCGCCAACCTGCGGGGCGGGGGCGAGTACGGCAAGGCCTGGCACGAGGCGGGCATGCTGGAGAACAAGCAGAACGTGTTCGACGACTTCATCAGCGCCGGCGAGTGGCTGGTCGAGAACGGGTACACCAAGCCCGAGCGGCTGGGTATCTGGGGCGGCTCCAACGGCGGGCTGCTGACCGGGGCCGCGGTGACGCAGCGCCCGGACCTGTTCGCGGCCGCGATCTCCGCGGTGCCCCTGCTCGACATGCTCCGCTACCAGGACTTCCTGATGGCGCGGTACTGGGTGCCCGAGTACGGCAGCGCCGAGAACGCCGAGCAGTTCGAGTACATCCGGGCGTACTCGCCCTACCACAACATCCAGCCGGGGACCAAGTACCCGGCCGTGCTGATCACCGCCGGTGAGAACGACACGCGTGTGCACCCGATGCACGCCCGCAAGATGGCCGCGGCGATGCAGGCCGCGACCGCGAGCGACCAGGAGGCCGACCCGATCCTGCTGTGGGTGGACCGGGACTCGGGCCACGGCCAGGGAAAGCCCCTGCACCTGCGGATCCGCGACCGGGCGGACCAGCTCATCTTCTTCATGTGGCAGACGGGGATGCTGAGCGAGTAGTCGCAAACGCCTCGGCAATGCGGGTTGTTAGGTTGGGTTATGCTGTGCACTCCCAGAAAGCAGGAGTGTTCATGCCTGACACCCAGCCCGACTCTGAGTCTCGATCGCCCCATGATTGCAGATGCCCCGAGTGCGGGCTCCTCTCTTCGGAAGTCGTCTGGCCGAACCAGCACCGCCGATCGCGTCGGAATGCGCTCCGTCCAATCATCATGCTGGCAAGCCTGATCGTTCTGCTCGCCATCGGTCTGTTCTTGGATCGGTCGAGTGTCGGGTATTCCGAAGGGAGCTTCGGGAGCATCCCGGTCCGCCCGCTCGTTCGCGGAACAGATCTGCGTTCCGCGATGGAAACGGATGCGTTGAGCGACATCGTGGATTCGATCGCGGACCTCACGCGCGGCGGCTGGTGGAACGGCCAGTATGCGCCGGTGCACTATCAACTCAAGTGGGCTCGGGTCACCGGAAGTGTGACGACCATTTCTCGTCGCGGATGGCCAATCAACTGGTATCGCCGCACGCAGAGGGCGTTCTACGAAGACCCGGTGAGTCAGGCCGGTTTGCAGCCGGTCTTCACGGATCCCGCGGCACGCCCGATCAACGAACACACCACGGTCGGGTATGCCGGCGCGGTCGGGCCGCGCACCGGTTGGAGTTGGGATTGGGCCACGATTTTTTACTGTCCGGCACCCGAACAGACAGGCGGCGAGTTTGTCACGACCAGGTTTTCACTGGTCGGTGTCCTGCTCCCGATCGTCGGAGGCGTCCTGGCGTGGTGGCTTACGGCTGCGATTCGAGGCTTGGTGTTTCGCGACTCCAAGTATTCACACCGCTCTCGTCGGTGGTGCTCGGTCGCGGGGGTATTGGTGTGCTTGCTCCTTGGGTTCCCCGCGGTCTTTGCAACGCATTCGGAGACCAGGCTTTCAACAGAGTCGAGCCCTGGCCAGCTATCGACAGATCAGAAGTCGTTCTTCTACCGCCATACAGACGCTGTCCCGTTCGATCTGGCCGCGTTGGGATCCGAACCCGACGGCTCAGCGAACGCTGACACTCGCGAGGTGTTCGAACAAGCCCTCGGTCTCCCCCAGCCGTCCGGTGAGCCGCGGGACCGGGGTGATCCTCAAGCTGATCTGCCCGACCTGGATCCCGTGCTCGTGGTTGCGATGACCCGCGAGTCTGGGTTTCAGCGAAGAGGGGGCACGAGACTCGCGTTCTCCGAGCACCTTCCACTCTTCGCGTTGATCCGAGGGATCCGCTATCAACACCCGGACTTCGCGATCGAGGGCGACCCACACACTGTCAAACCCACCGGATTCAGAGTGCGATATCATGAGCTCAATCTGAACCTGTACTGGCCTGACAGACACACGGACCAGACGATCAATCTGGCGGTCTACTTTGAGCCCCTCCTGTTCACGCTCACCACGCTGATTGTGATCGTGTGGCTCTTGGAACTCCCCTGGTGGCTCTGGGCGTGGCGACAGCAGCGCCGACGGTCGCGTTCGGGTTGCTGCGTCTCTTGCGGGTATGGGCCGCTGGAGGCAAATCCGACTTAGTTCAACCAATCCTCCGCCGCCAGCCGCTCCGGCACGTAGGTCTCGGTCACGTAGCTGATGTCCTTGGTGATCAGCGATTCGACTTCCATCTTGAAGCCGTTGGACATCATCTTCTTGATCTCCTTCTGCCAGCCCTTGTGGTCGGCGAACCAGGGGTACTCGGAGATCTGCTTGGCGCGGTTTTTGTCGCGGTCGTTGAGGGAGATCTTGACGTCGTCGGAGAGGTCGCAGGCCTCGTAGTCCTTGCTGCGGATGCCGAGGAACTTGGCGTCGGGGATCGCGAGGCGTTCGGACTCGAAGGCGAGGCTGATCGAGCCCTGCTTGATGACGCTGTAGATGTAGTGCCCCCACGGGTCGCAGTCGAGCAGGCAGATGACGGGCAGGCCGTGCTCTTTGTGGAGGCGGTGGAGCATGCGTCGTACGCCGCGTGTGGGCTGGCCGGAGCCCTCGGTCAGGATGCAGTTGTGCGTCTCCCAGAAGCGGTCCTCGTTGAAGCGCTGCCAGACCGTGTCCTTCTCGACGTGCAGGATGAAGTCGGCATCGACCTTCTCGAACTGGATGCGGTCGGGCTCGCAGATGCTGGGGACGGCGTACCCGCCGCTTCCCATCCTGCGGCAGTCGATCTCGTCGCCCGAGTCGATGACGGTGATGTTGCCGACCATGGTGCCGCGCTTCTTGGCGAAGACGTGCAGCTCTTCGCGGAGCGAGCCGATCGAGACCTCGAGGTCCTCGAGGATGCTGTCGGACTCGCTCTGGTCGTCGAAGGTCTTCTCCTTGGTGCCGGCGACGTCGTGCAGGCCCTTGTAGAACATCCCGCGGAGGCTGAGCGTCTTGTCGGCCTCGATGAGCTCGTTGATGCCCTGGCCGTGCAGCAGGGTCTGCATGAACTTGCGGGCCTGGCCGAGGTTGAACAGCTGGCGCTCCTGCACGGCGTTGCCCATCTGCAGGATGCCGCGTGACTTGTTCCAGCGGGTGTTGCTGGCGGAGCGGGTGGGGACTTCCACTTTGGGCTCGCGTCCGGACAGGGCCGACTTGACGATGCCCTCGGCCAGCCCGGCGAGCTTCTTGGCGGTCTCCTGGTCCCGGTCGGCGCGGTCGGCGGAGCGTTCTTTCTTGGGGGTGGCGACGCCGGTGCGGACGCCCTTGGTGGACTTGGCGCTGCCCTTCTTGGCGGTCTTCTTGGTGGCCGGCTTCTTGGCAACTTTCTTGCCGGAGACCTTCTTCGGGGTCGTCTTGGCGGGCTTCTTCGTGGTTTTCTTGGTGGTCTTCTTCTTGGCCATCACTCACCTCCCCCGAAGAGACCGGCGTCGGCCGATTCTCCCAGGCGCACACGCGGCTTGGGCTTGCCCTTGTTCTTGATGCCCGGCGCCGCGGCCTTGGACCGCTTCTTGCCCGGCTTCTTGCCGGTCTTCTTCCCGGGCGGCGGCTTGCCGGGCGTGCCCGCGCCCCGCTTCTTCGGATGGGCCTTGGACGAGGCGGACGACTCCTTGGCCGGCGCCGGCTTGCCCTCAATGGAAGACCCCTTCGGGCCATCATCAAGCGGAGTGGGGTCGTCCGGGTTGACGATCAGCACGCCGTCGTCGCCGTCGAGACGCCCGTTGCCGGGCTCGATGTAGTTGCCGTCCTCGTCCATCTGCTTGTCGGCCAGATCGGTGCGGCGTTTGGCCTGCTTCATCAGCGCCTCGTACAGGTCCTCGGTCTCGACGCCGGTGAGCGCGTGGCAGCTCTTGCTGATCTCGCCGATGTAGCGCTCGAAGACGTCACGCCGCTGGCCCTCGCGCTTCATCTTCTGGCGACGACGCAGGTAGGTGCCGAGCTTGCGTCCGCACTCCTGCAGGGCGAGCTTCATCTCCTTGCGGATCTCGTCGTAGTCGGCGATGGCCTCCTTGGACTCGCTCGTGAACGGCACCCACACGCTGGCCATGTGGATCATGATCACCAGCGGGCCGACCGGGGCGGCCCCGCGGGGCTGGCTCAGGTTGTAGTTCCGCCACCCCGTGTCCACCACGCTCTTGAACGAGCAGCACGCCGACTGCTGGTACAGCAGCGGCACGCGGTTGGCGAACCGGATGATCCGGGCCGACTCGTCGCCCGGCAGGTCTCCGCCGAACGCGATCGCGGCCTCGATCTGGAACGGGTTGCCCCGGTACACCGCCGGGCTGCGCGTGCTCGCGGCGTAGAACTCCGCCTTCACGCCCTTCAGCAGGCCCGCCAGCATCTGACGCACCCCGATGGGCGACAGGCAGTCGGTGGGGGGGCTGCGGAGCTTGGCGTTCTGCAGGGCCTGGTAGATCTTCTCCGCGGCCGCGTGGTCGATGGTCTTCACCCACGACTGCCCGGAGAACGTGTTGCCCTTGGTGCTCGCGGCCGCGGTGACGTCCTTGATCACGCTCGGCGTCACGCGACAGAACTCCCGCTTGAAGAACCCGGCGAGCTGCTTCTCCTCGGTGCCCTTGAGCATGCGGAGGAAGTTGCCGAGCTCGACGCCGTAGGGGTGCGGCTTGATCTCCTCGGTCTCCGGCGGGAGCTCGCCCACGGTGCGGGGGTACACGATGCGGTCGGCGAGTTCGGTGGTGCGGGCGAGCGCCGCCTCGCCCTCTTTGGCCGCCTCGGCCTGCTCGTCCTTGGCGGTCTCCAGCCCGGGGTCCTCGGTCGCCTTGTCGGGCGGGATGAAGGTGATCTTGGCGTGCGGGTTGCCGATCGCGGTCTGCTCGAGGTAGGCCTCGACGGAGGTCTTGCCGCGCTGGAAGCGGGCCTCCATCTCGATCGAGACGCGTGTGCCGGTGCCGGAGCTGGTGGTCGGGAAGTCGTCGGTCTCGACGTCGATTGTGACTTCGGGCTTGTTCTTGGTGGTGTCCATCGCCAGCTCGAGGTGGTGGGCGGGCTTGGACTTGTGCGGCTTGGTCGTGATGACCATGGGCTTGCCGGTGGTCATCAGCCCGTACATGCCCGCGGCCGAGATGCCGATGCCCTGCTGCCCGCGGCTCATCTTGAGCCGGTGGAACTTCGAGCCGTACAGCAGCTTGCCGAAGATGTTCTCGACCTGCCTGCGGACGATGCCGGGCCCGTTGTCGGTGATGATGACGCGGTAGCGCCCGGCCTTGGAGGCGCTGGGGGGCGGGGAGAGCTCCTCGATGCGGACCTCGAGGTCGGGCAGGATCCCGGCTTCTTCACAGGCGTCCAACGAGTTGTCCACGGCCTCCTTGACCGTGGTCAGCAGGGCCTTGCGGGGGTTATCGAACCCGAGCAGGTGGCGGTTCTTGGCGAAAAACTCGGAGACCGAGATCTCGCGTTGACCCTTGGCCATGGTCTCGGCGTTGGCGCTCGAGCGGCCTCCCTTGCGTGTCTTCTTGGCCATCAACACCCTCCGTGGTGCTTGTGCGGGTTCCCGAAAGAAGGGGCGACTATACCACCCGGAAACTTGGCAAACCCGGGCTCCGATCCGACAATGCCCCGAACATGAAGGCTTTGCAAAATCACCGGATTAGGGCACATCAATACGCGATGTCCGCTATTCTATTGGTGCCAGCAGGGTCACGCGCGTCTCTGCTGGTTGTCGCCGAAATGAGAAGCCGGCGACGAACTGGAGAGACTCGGCCGACGGGGCCGGGAACAGAGAACACGAGAGTAGAGAAAGAGAGAACTGACATGAAGACTGTCTTTGCTGTTATGGCTGTGGCCGGCCTCGCCGCCACCGCTGCCGCCGACATCCAGATCAACGAGGTCCTGGGCTCCACTTCGGGCTCCGACGCCGAGTTCATCGAGCTGCACAACACCGGCGCCACCGCCGTCGATCTGACCAACTGGTCGATCGAGCTGTGGGATTCCGATGCCGGCGCGTCCTTCGGTCAGGCCGACGGCTCCGCGCCGTACTTCATGACCGGCTCCATCGCCGCCGGCGGGTACTTCACCCTCGGCACCGCCCTCGCCGAGGCCACCTACGGCTTCACCGCGGACAACGCGCTCGGTGCCAACTCCATCGAGAACTCCTCCTACACCATGGTGCTCGTTGACAACCTCGGCAACACCATCGAGACCTTCTTCATGACCGACGGCGGTGCGGGTGACGCGGCGAACATCGCCGGCACCATCATCACCCCGGACACGACCTTCGGTCCCGACGGCACCTTCCTGCCCGCCGGTGCCTACCGCGTCAACGACGGTGCCTCCTGGTCGATCCTTGAGTTCGGTCAGCCCTCGCCCTCCGCGACCCCCGGCGCCGCCAACATCCCGGCCCCGGCCTCGCTGGCTCTGCTCGGCCTCGGTGGCCTGGCCGCCGGCCGTCGCCGTCGCGCCTGATCCGGCCTGAGCCGAATCGAATCGAGTTTCTTTCGCCGGGCGGTCCTTCATGGGCCGCCCGGTTTTTTCATCTCCACGCGACGCTCGGCCTCGCGGGGCGGAGGCCTAGGCTTCCGACCCCCCGCAGCCACACCATCCTCACTCACGGAGAACCGGTCATGGAGACCACACTCATTATCTTGAAGCCCGACGCCGTGCAGCGTGGGCTCATGGGCCAGATCATCACCCGCTTCGAGAACAAGGGCCTGCAGATCGTCGGCATGAAGATGATGCAGATCTCCCAGGAACTCGCGGCGACCCACTACAAGGACCACCAGGGCAAGCCCTTCTACGACGGTCTGGTCGGCTTCATGACCTCCTCGCCCGTGCTCGTCATGGCGATCAGGGGCGTCGGCGCCATCTCCATCTGCCGCAGCATGATGGGCGCCACCTTCGGCTCCAAGGCCGATTCCGGCACCATCCGGGGCGACTTCGGCGTCTCGAACTCGTTCAACCTCATTCATGGCTCCGACTCGCCCGAGGCGGCCGAGCGCGAGATGGGCCTGTTCTTCGCCGACGGCGGCGTGCTGGACTACGAGCGCAAGATCGAGGGCTGGGTCTACGACCTGTCCTCCGGCTCGCCCGAGTAAGCAACGGTTCATCCAAAACGCACAAACCCGTGCCTCGGCACGGGTTTTTCATTGGGGTGAGAGAGTCTGCCGGGTGCGTCGCGAACGCCGGGGGTGCGCGCGTGGG